>OBXI01000959.1_pt1 | contig 20760 bp, 16 predicted proteins | sample 1538161 | NCBI WGS metagenome assembly OBXI01 (sample SAMEA2580142, study PRJEB22360) | human gut metagenome | biome: human gut; feature: human-associated habitat; material: faeces | place: Denmark | collected 2008/2010 | reverse complement strand
ATTCTTCTTTGACATGACATGGACCTCCTACTGGGTTGATATACACCCATTATCGCGCAGCGCTTCGTTGTGACGCACTGGGTAGGTGGGTGGTCCATGTCATTAGGAAGGGGACTCCTGCGGCGGTCCTGTTGAAAGTTTGTATGGAGCACACTCACAAGAAAAAACGGACGGCCGAACCATTGCTTATGCCAGAGTATCGAGCAGTGATCAAAAAGCAGATTTGGAAAAACAAAAGCAAATCTTGGAGCTTTTTTGTACGGGACGCGGTTGGCGCTTTGAGATGATTTCAGATCTTGGATCTGGGATGAACTACCACAAAAAAGGGCTTCTTCAACTTCTGAATATATTAGTCGACGAGGACGTGGAGCGTCTCGTTATTACGCAGAAGGATCGATTGCTCAGATTCGGCGCAGAACTTGTATTTGCCGTATGTGAAGCCAAGAATGTGGAAGTGGTCATTATCAACAAAGGAAGTGATGCATCCTTTGACGAAGATCTCGCCCAAGACATGCTCGAGATCATCACGATTTTCAATGCGCGTTTGTATGGTTCTCGAAACAGAAAAAACCAACAAATAATTCATGGCATGCATAAGGTACTTAAGGAGACTGAACGGCTTAATAGTTGATTCCCAGCACTTTGGATCTAAAATTCGGCTGGAAATTTGTTGGCCCTGTTGAAGGTTTCGCTGAGCCCGAAAACTTCATAAACAAGAACGAAGATTTTCTTCGGACAAAGCAGTATTTTGCGGCACGGAACAGCGCGTCGATGAAGCTCTGCAGGATCGGTAGACTTTGCCTAACAGCGGGGGCAGCGGCCTATAACGAGGCTGCCGCTCTGCTGATGGTGTCTCTTTGATTTGTCCTTTATGTCGCTTCCTGTTATTGCGTATGTGCTTCAGCCCGACCAGGTGATATTTACGCCAACCACCGAAAATGGTCCGATTCCCGGAATCTATGCGGCATCGGATTTCATTGCTAAGTGGCGCGATTGGGACGCAGGAACGGCCGGCCGGCCAGCCCGAGCATGGCATACACTTTTTGATGCGGTGCTGAAGGCTGGCGACCGGTTTGACTTTTTCTTGCTGGATGAAGCGCTCAAGTCTTATGGTGAGGAACTTTTTCCTGATCCCCAGGAGCGTCTCGAATGGTGTATTCGGACAGCCATTGGACTTGAGCGCTGGGATGAGGCGAAGCGGCTCATCAATGAGCTCGAAGGATATGCTCTGCCCCCATCGGGTTCGGCAGATCGGATGCCGGCGGATTTCAGCAGTCCCGTTCGCCGTCTGCGTGCCGAGTGGGCTTATGCCCGAACAGCGGCGGGAATGGAGGACGACATTCTGGTGCCGACGCTCGTGGATGAGCTTTTCGTCTTGGGGGAGACTCAAAAGGCCGAGCACCTTATTGCTCGCGCTTGGCCGGCTGTTTTTTCTGCTCTTTTGAGTTTTCTGCAGCCTGAAGAGAACGCTGGCAAAGGATCGGATGCGCAGGAGGCAGCCCAATGGCGCCGAACCATACTGAGCGTCGGCCAAAACTGCACCTTGATGACGCAGTGCAGCAGTGCATTGAGTTTTCATCAGCGCTTATGGCGTGCCGCGGCGTTTCTCTATTTCTCCCAAGATGAACGTGATGTCGAAAACGGGTTGAACGAACTGATTTCGCTCACATCGCTTTTGCGCCCGGCTGAGGAAGTTTTAGAAGTGCTTGCCCTGATGACGGTCGTGTTTGCGGGGGAGGCTTTTGAAGTGCCGGCGTACTGTTTGGCTTGGCTTTCTTGCGCCATGGACAGGCGCCGCGCAGCAGTGCTGCCTGCACGAAAGAAGGCCGAGGCTGACATCCGGCCGCATCCGGCCGAAGTGCTCACAGAGAGCGCTGAAGCCTGTCGGGCAGAAGCGGATCGGTTTTGGCTCCTGCGTTCCCTTTTCATGGAAGGGAATGTGCTGGATTTGAAAAAACGTCTGGCCTATGCGCGTTTTATCGATCGGACGTTCTTTGAAGAGCTGCTCTTTCGTGTGCTCGATGTGCGATGCGCGGCGAAAGCATCTCAGCGGGATCATGATGCGCTTGCAGAGAGTCAATATCGGCTGAAGGGGCATCTTGCCGTACCGTCGAACGCAGAAACGGCTGCGGTGCTTTCGCTCGTCGTTAAGGTGATAGAGGCGGAAGTGCTCGCTCGGCTATCCAGCAATTTGCTTGGGCAGAATGCCGGCGGCAAGGCGGTTAATGGAACCGCTGCGGCGCAAAAGCCCTCGAAGGGGACCGCCGCAATGAAGGAAGCCCTTGAGAGAGCCGCTCGGCAGCTTGGCGTTGAATTTGTTCGATGTCTTTTCGAAGATGCCGAAGGACCGATTGTGAGTCTTGGCCGAGGCGCCATGCTGGCGCTTTATTTCGCACCAAGATCGGTCATGAATGATGAGACTTTCATCCTGCAGGAATCCGTTGGTCCTCTGTCTCCGGGCGAATATCGCGCAGAAAAGCTCCTCGAACTCTGGCGCCGAGAAGCCAGCCCCTTCAAGATGCCCGAGGACTTTTTGCGTCTTGTTGTGGAAGCGGGCCGCCGGGCGAAGCCCAAATCAGCCGATGTCCGGCTTTTCAAACCGCTGCTGATCAAATGTCCGGAATATTTCGGAGATGATCTTCACCAATTGCTCTGGCACGTTCGAATGGCTGTGGCCGAACAGCGTTGGGCGGATGCTGAGGAAGGACTTTTCACGGCTGCAGAGTGTCTTCTCGACAGGGCGCAAGACGCAGCAAGGGATGAAACGATCGAGTCGCTCTGGCTCGAAGCTGCTTCGCTTGCAGCTTGGACGGCAGCCGGCCGCGTCGTACTGGTGCCGGGCATAAAGTGGATGAAACCTTATGCGGACAACGAAGCGGAGCTGATTGTCGAGCGCCTGCGGCTTGGAATTCCAGATGCGGTGAAGCTCGCTGATCTTTTCGCAGAGCTTTCCGACGCTGCTCCGGCTTGAGGAGTCATCATGAAGAACGCTCAGATCATTCATCATTACTGGACATCGCCTTGCGGCATTTTGGACCTCGCTTCTATTGGCGAAGAGCTTGTCATGTGCGACTGGGCGGAAGGCTGGCATCGAGCGGCAGCGCTCTATCGGCTGACCCGACTGACCAAGCTTCCTATGGTCGAAGATGCCTCATCGGTTATTGACCTCGCACAGGTGCAGCTTGCGGAGTACTTTGATTAGCGGCGACAGGTGTTCTCCGTCCCGTTAAGGATGATTGGCAGCGAGTTTCAAGCGCGTGTTTGGCACGCACTCACCAAAATTCCATACGGCAAGACGATTTCCTATGGGGAAATTGCCCGGGAGGTGAACTCGCCGAAAGCTGTGCGGGCGGTGGGCGGTGCTGTGGGCGCCAATCTGTTTTCCATCATCATCCCGTGTCACCGCGTCGTCGGCGCGAATGGTTCTCCATCACGGGCTATGGCGGCGGATATGCCGCCAAGCGTCATCTTCTTGCGTTGGAACTTGGGCTCTCGGCTGACGAGCTCCCGTTCAGCCGCGGCGTGAAGGAGTGATTTCAGCAGCGTGACTTAGCCGCCTTCGAGCACCGTTAGGAATTGCTTTAAGTTGTGCACCCGGAGCTTCTTATAGATGTTGTTGCGGTGTCCCTGCACTGTACGATCCGAAAGGTCGAGACGCTCGGCAATGTCATGATTGGCAAGACCCTGCTTAAGAAGCTCAGTGATTTCGTGTTCTCGCGGACTCATTTCCGCGAGAATCTGCTCGACGGCCTGTTTGGGCAGTGCGCCCTGCGACGCCTCAACACTCACGCGGCTTGCCGCCTCAATAGCGTCAGCGAGCGCCTCGGCATCAACGGGTTTTTCAAGGAAGTCGAAAGCACCGAGTTTGAGCGTTCGGACTGCGGTGGGTACATCGCCGTGGCCGGTGACGAAGATGATGGGAAGCGACAGATTCTGAGCCTTCATGCGCTCCTGGAGCTCCAGACCGGACATGCCGGGCATGCGGATATCTAGGAGCAGACACCCGGGAGGTGTTGAGCGCCAGGCTTTAAGGAATTCTTCGGCGGATCCCCAGGCAGCAGTTTGCCAGCCGCGGCAGGAGAGCGTGCATCGCGGACTTCGGCATCGTCATCAACGATTCGGATGAGCACCGTTCGCTGGAGATCTTCGAGTGTTTTGAGGCCGGAGCCGTCAGTTTGCTTCTGGTCGGTCATGATGCTTGAGGAGGAATGTCGTAATGCGAAGAAGAGGAGGATTCGGTGCCAGCTGTGTTCTTCGAGGGATACGAGCCGGCGCGCAGGAGCCGTACTTGTGCGATGACTCCGCCCTGCGGGCGCTCAAAGAAGGTCAGTCGCCCGCCGGAGGCTTCGGCGATGGCAATGGCAATGGGAACACCAAGTCCATGCCCTGCGGCTTTGGTCGTGATGAGCGGCGTGGTGAGCTCGTTGAAGGCGGCATTGGTCATCTGCAGGCCCGTGTTCTCGATGGTGATGAGCACTGAACGATCCGTTTTGTCCGTCGGATCGGGCTGGGTACGCACGGATACGCTCGGAACCTCTTGAGCGTTCGAAGTGTTGTCACTTGCCGCGGAAGCGGCGGCTTCAAAAGCATTTTTAATGAGGTTTCTCATGAGCAGTTCGAGTTCGAGCGCATCTCCCAACACTTCAATGCCCTCCACGGACACACACTTGAAGGCAACAGAGCGTTGCATTTCCGGAGAAATGGCAGTCAGCACATTGTCAATGGTGGTCTTTAAGGACACCGTCCTGTCGCGGCGGGTTTGGTTGCGCGAATAGCCGCGGACTTTGGCAACGATCGCTTTGGTGCGTTCAAGTCCCTGCTCAATGCCAATGCGGCTTTTTTCCAGCATGGCGGTATTAAGCGGCTGGCGTGAAAGCAGTGTTTTCATGCCGTCAAGGTAGTACTGCACGGCTGCGAGCGGCTGAGCAAGTTCGTGAGCAATCAGGTTGGAGAGCTGTCCCACGATGGTCGCTTTCTGCATGCGTTCCATGCGCCCGCGCATTTCTTCGAGCCGAAACTGCGACTTACGCTCCTCTTCAATACTGGCTTCAAGCTCAGCCGTGCGCACCCGCACAAGGTAGCCCACACGCCAGCTGTGAAAAGCAAGCCCAAGAATCATCGCTGCAGCCAATACGCACCAGGCGAGGTTTTTCGTCAGCCAATCTTTGAAGGTGATGTCGCGCAGATAAGCAAAGTTTTCGATTTTGAGTTCGCGGTAGAGCCGATTAACAGGACGAAGGTCGGTGGCTACGCCCCAATGGTGACCGGGGGCAATTTCCTTGATCGAGAGGAGTGTGCGGGCGATCACATGCGCCGCACCCGGCGCGGAGCCTTCGAGCACGGATACCATGATGTTGGGGTAGGTGCGCGAGGTGTGAATGCAGTGCAGCGTCGGATCTTCGCGGGGTTCGAGGACGCGGTAGCGTGCACGGACTTCGGGCGGCTGGTGCTCGAGCCAGCAGGCGCGAACCATGGCGACGTCGGCTTTATGCGTATCGAGGCGGGAAGCGATGGCCGCGTTTTCGCTGTCGCCGGTAAAGTGGATGTCGCTGAAAAAATGCTCCGGATCATAGCCGCGGACGGCAATTTCGCCGAGCCCTGTGCGATAGCTCATGAAGGCTGAGGCGTAGCTTGCCGAGAGGCGTTTGTCTTTGAGATCCGCGATGGTTTTGATGTTTTCTTCATCGGCACGCACGAGGAAAGTGGTGGCTACACCCGTATTGGGATTGGGCTGCAGATCCGTGATGAGCGTGGCTACAGGGAGAACGCCGTGCGGCGACATGCGCATGGAAAAGCCCGAACTGGCAATGAAAACGTCGATATTGCCCGTTTCGATCAAATGTTCAAGCTTCGGGGAAGGAATTCTGGGATAGATCTCAACCGAATAGGGTGCAAATGCCTTTTCAATGGTTTCAAGCGTATTCATCAGCGCTTCGGTGGTAACGGGCTGTTCCCAAAGTGAAATGATCCCGACGCGAAGCGGTCGATTTTGAAAAATCTGCGCGGTAGCCGATGAAAGGGCATCCGTCCGATGGGCTCGGTGAGCGCTCTCTGAGATGTCGGACGCGCTCCTCGGTTCTTGAGCGGGCTGCGGTTCCTGGTGCCCTTGATGTACCAGATTAGTAGGGGTGTCAGGCTGCGCCGTGGGCACAGGAAAGGCGAGCCGCGTCTGACCCGTGCCGGTTGAGTTCGGCAGTGCAGCAAGGCTTGGCGTGAAGGCAAGGACAAGCAGAAGCAGTGTCGTTCGCCGACATAAAGTCGGCAAGAGCCGTGAGCGCTGGCGAATGCATGAAGGAAAAAGTACGGACATGGTTTTTGAGCTGCCGATCGGTGCTTCTGTTCTCCCATTCTAGGCAGAGGACTGATTGCGCGCTTTTGCTGAACGCATAGATTTGTTGACGCTTGTCAGGCTACTCGAGTACCTCGTTTGGGAAATTGTTTTCATCGGAAGAAAGCGTAATGAGCGCAGCCCTCGGCCGTTATTCAAACGCAGCTTTCCGAAAAAACTAAAAGTGTGCGGTCAATGCCGTACGCACGTAGAAAAGGAGAAAACCATGTCTGCGAATCTATCTCGTCGCTCCTTCATCGCTGGTTCAGCCGCTATGGGCGGCATGATGCTGGGTGTATCGAGCTCCGCTGAAGCCAAAGTTCCTTCGAAGTGGGACTTCAAGGCCGACGTGATTGTCGTCGGTGCCGGCGCCGCAGGCATTCCGGCTGCTATTCGCGCAGTCGAACAGGGTCTTTCGGTTCTCGTGGTTGATGCTAACTACGATATCGGCGGCCACGCCATCATTTCTCAGGGCAATACGCTTTTGGGCGGCGGCAATGCCATGCAGCAAAAGTACGGCATTGAGGACTCTCCTGAAACGGTCTTCAAAGATCTGACGGACTGGTCAGTGACGCTCCCGAACGGCTTTGCCGACTACCGCTTCAATGACCGTGACATGCAGGCGATGATCGCCAAGGAATCCGTGCCAACTTATGACTGGCTCGTCAAAATCGGCGTTCCGTTCCTCGACAAGAAGCCTGACAATGCCGGTGCTTACGGCGCAGGCTGCAGCGCCCCGCGTGAACTCCACTTCTCATGGACGAAGGGCGCCAATCTCGAAGCGCCTGCCGGCACGAGCGGCACCGTGCTGATGCGCTCGCTCGAAGACGCAGCCCGCAAGGTCGGCGTTAAGTTCCTGCTTAACTTCTACATGGACGAACTGATCGTCGACGAAATGGGCCGCGTTGTGGGTTTGAAGGCCCATCGTACGCCGAAGGTTCTCCCGGACGGTACGGAACTCAAGAGTTTCCGCAGTGACGGCAATGTGGAGTCCAAGAAGGACAAGATCGTCGTCGGAGCCAAGAAGGCCGTCGTGCTTGCCACCGCCGGCTATACCGACAATGTGACCTTCCGCCGCATGATCGACCCGCGTCTCACGAAGGAATTTGCTTCGGCTGCCTGCGAATATTCGCCGCAGGACGGCTCCGGCACGCTTGCCGCTATTAAGGTTGGCGCTGGCCTTTGGGGTCTGACGAATGCTTATACGGAACGCCCGATTTCACTTACCCGCGGTGCAGTGGTCGGCGTGCGCGACACGTATCTGCGCTGGGCGCCCGAATCGCCGATCTTCCCGCTCGTGAAGCATTCCGGCGTAGCGCTTCGCAACTGGCAGAACGCCATCGTTGTCAACTGGGTCGGCAAACGCTTCTTTGAAGAAACTTCGTCTGCCGGCTTGACGGCTGATTCCGGCAAACTGACGAGCTACGGCACGGCCAACAGCACCCGCGGCCTGATGAACGGCACGAACGGCGCCTTCTTCAAGGAACTTGACAAGAACCCGTACGTTCAGGGTAATTGGCGCAACATCGACCGTACGAAGTACAACCCGATCAACTTCATCGCCGCAGCGCTGCAGATCAACGAAGGCTCGCATGCTCCGGATTGGTCGGCTGGTCCTCAGTGGGCTATTTTCGACAGTGAAGCCATCAAGCGCGAACGTATTCGCACGGATGAAAAGAGTGTTGATCCGGAATACTTCTTCAAGGCCGATACGATTGAAGAGCTCGCAGAGAAGATCAACACGAATCCGTACATGTCGCACAAGATGGATCCGAAGATCCTGGCTGAAACCGTTGCGAAGTACAACAGCTACGTCGACGCCGGTGCGGATCCGGACTTTGACAAACCCAAGCCCCAGTACAAGATTGAGAAAGGGCCGTTCTATGCGGCGTGGACTTCCGTCACGCTTCACGACTGCTACTGCGGTCTGCATGTGAACAATGCCTGTGAAGTGCTTGACTGGGAAGGCGAAAAGATCCCGGGTCTCTATGCAGCCGGCGAAGTGACGGGCGGCTCCTCTATGCACGGCCTCTCTCGCGGTCTTATTCAGGCCTATGTGCTTGGCGACACCTTCGCCTCGCTCAAGAAGTAAATAAACCGAACCCACTTCCTGGAGACCTAGAGCATCATGAGAACGACCTCCATCATTACGCTCGCAGCTGCGGCTGCAGTGCTCATGATGCTCTCTCCGGCGCCCGAGGTTCAGGCCGCTGAGACCATGAAGCCCGAACAGTGCCTCATGTGTCACGGCGGCAGCTTTGACGCCCTGAGAGAGCAGACAAAGAACTGGAAGGATGAATTTGGATCACCTGTCCAGCCCCATCAATACCTTGATCCTAATGCCGCTAACCCGCATGCCGGCGCAAAGGTTGTGCCGGAGTGCACGGGCTGCCATCAGGCTCACCCGATTCCGGTTCCCAAGGACTTTAAACCCGAACCCGCCTCACTGTCGATGTGCTACGGGTGCCATCACATGGAGAATTTCCAAAAGTGCAGCGATGCAGGCTGCCACGAAAAATAATGTGAAGATGGTCTCTCTTCGCTCCTGACAGTCCGGTTTGCTGTGTCCGCAGCAGCCGGACTGATTTTTTAGGTGCGCCCGGCAGCGCACGTGTGATTGTGTGGTGAAAGTCCACTGTCCGCCCGGTCGCGGGAAGGACTAGCAACTCGGCAGAGTCGAGGAGGCAACGAATCGATGAAGGAAGCCGATAGCAAACCGCCAGCCTGACAAACAGGAATCGGATATGAGGCACAAGGTCTGGGAGCGCTGTCCACATTCAGTTAACCCCGTAGCGGCACGGAAAGGCGATGTGTAGATCCGACAACGCTCTGAAATTCTCGAGCGGCAGAGCTCTTGCAGTCAAAAGGGCGTGTCTGTCATGCAGTGCATGATAGGCACGCCCTTCAATATGAGCGGCGGGAGGCGTTATTCAATGCCCGTGACTTTGAAGCCCGCTCCTTCAACGGTTGCCCGGAGCATGTCGTCAGTTACGAAAAGATCTGCGTCGACTCGGGCCTCCTGCTCTTTAAGGCTCACTTCAACGGCATCAATGCCGGGCAGTGCCTTGAGGGCTTTTTCGACGGACTGAGTGCAGTGTCCGCAGTGCATGCCTTCGATATGAATGATTTTTTGAGCCATTTGTTTTTCCTTGTGAGAGGGTTCAGCTGGTTGGGCTGCTGCTAAGGGAGCCGCATCGGCATCTGTTTCGAGCTTAGGCTTAAAAAAGCGCAGACGCAGCGCATTGGAGACAACGGAGAAGGATGAAAGGCTCATGGCCGCCGCAGCGATCATCGGCGAGAGCGTGAGGCCCTGCGAAGCAAAGACGCCGGCGGCAATCGGGATGCCGATCAGGTTGTAGATGAATGCCCAGAAGAGATTTTCGCGAATATTGCGCATAACGGCGCGTGAGAGCTCAACGGCTGCGGGCACGTCACCGAGGCGGCTGCGCATGAGAACCAGATCAGCCGAGGCAATAGCGACGTCAGTGCCTGCGCCGATGGCTGCGCCGACATCCGCGCGGGCCAGTGCCGGTGCGTCGTTGACGCCGTCTCCGACCATTAGAACGCGCTTGTCCATTGCCTGCAGACGAGCAATCTCATTGGCCTTCCCCGAAGGCAGAACGCCGGCGATGACGCGGTCAATCCCGGCGCGCTTTGCGACGGCATTTGCTGTCGTTTGATTGTCGCCGGTGAGGAGCGTGACTTCGATGCCGAGTTTTTTCAGTGCAGCAATGGCTGCAGCTGAATCCGGTTTGATGGGGTCAGCCAGCCCGAGGAGACCGAGCAGCATCCCAGGAGCATCTTCCTGCGGCGCCTGTCCGATGAAAAGCGGTGTTTCGCCCGATTTGGCTGACTGTTGTGCTGCTGCGGAGATCGCCGGCGGCGGCGTCAGGCCGAAAGCCTCGACCATCCGGACGTTGCCGGCAAAGTAAAGTTTCTTGCCGATCTTGGCGGCAATGCCTTGGCCGGCAGTTTGCTCGAAGTCGCTGATGGGCTGCGTCGGAAGGTTCTTTTCTTTCGCGGCGGCTACAACGGCAGAGGCGAGCGGATGTTCGGAAGCACTTTCGAGCGAAGCGGCAATCATGAGGAGCGGCGTCTCCAGTCCGGCCGCAGCCGGTGCAATACGGACGACCTGAGGCTTTCCGGCCGTGACAGTGCCTGTTTTATCGAGGACCGCACAGTCGATCTTGCCGAGCAGTTCAAGCGCTTCAGCACTCTTAAAGAGAATGCCTCGGCGAGCGCCGCGGCCAGTGCCCACCATGATGGCAGTCGGCGTGGCGAGGCCGAGCGCGCAGGGGCAGGAAATGACGAGGACGGAGATGGCGCACGTGAGCGCGAAGGAGAAGTCGCGTCCAAGGAAGAGCCACACGACAAGCGTGAGGAGGGCAATGCCGATCACTACGGGAACGAAAACGCCGCTCACGCGGTCAGCGAGGCGTGCAATCGGGGCCTTTGACGATGTGGCTTCATCAACGAGCTTGATGATTTGCGCGAGTGCTGTATCGTCGCCCACGCGGAGCGCTTTCATGACAAATCGGCCGCTCGAAACCAAGGTGGCGCCGGTGAGCGCATCGCCGGGCTTCTTTTCAACGGGAATGCTCTCGCCCGTCATGGCGGATTCGTCAACCGAACCAGTACCTTCCGTTACGATGCCGTCGACCGGAATGGATGCGCCGGTTTTGAGCACGACCAGATCGCCCGCCGCAACCGCCTCGCGGGCGACGGTCACTTCCTTGCCGTCGCGAAGCACCACGGCTGTTTTGGGGGCAAGAGCAGCAAGTTTTTCAATCGCATCCGTCGTACGGCCCTTGGCGCGTGCTTCAAGCCATTTGCCCACGGTGATGAGCGTGACGATCATGGCTGCGCCTTCAAAATAAAGGCCGTGGGCAAGATGAAGCGCATGATCGATCTGACCGGCTCCGGCCCAATAGGACGCTTCAGCAAGCACCCAGACGCCGTATATGAAGGCGGCGCCTGCGCCTACTGCAATGAGCGAGTCCATTGACGGGGCACGGTGGCAGAGCGCACGGAAGCCGCGCACGAAGAAAACGCGGTTGAGAAAGAGGGGCGGCAGCGAGAGGACGAGCTGCAAAACGCCGCGCAGGAGCCCGGATTCATGGCTGCCGAGCCAGTCCGGCATGGGCAGTCCCATCATGCTGCCCATGCTGACGTACATGAGGAGCACGAGGAACATAATGGAGTAAATGAGGCGAGTTTTCACCTCAGCAGCCTCGGCGGCAACTGTTTCCGCACGGCTCGGGACAGCGGAAGCATTTTTAGCGCCTGGATCCGTGCGCTGAGCGCCGTAGCCGGCTTCAGAAACGGCTGCCTCGATGGCCTGCGTGAGCTCGTTGGCCTGCGATGCGTCTTTGGGCGTCACCTCCATGGTGTTTTTGAGCAGGTTGACGGCAACATTTTCTACACCGTCGAGCCCGGATACGACTTTCTCAACTCTGGCCTGACATGCAGCACAGCTCATGCCGGTGACGTTGAAGTGCATGCGGCAGACGGGATTTGCGTCTTGGGTGGTCATTGACAATGTCCAAATGGATGCGGGAGGTACGAACTCTGCACGTCAGTACGGTGGTTCGCGACTCCAAGTGATGATTGGTTCGTATGCTAAACCTTGAAGCAGCTTCTGACTTAATACTTTAGAAGGGCAGCGCATCATCCATTATGGGCGGGCGGCATCTTTACCCTGCTGAGCGGAGGCGGCAGTTTCAGAGGCTGAATGGCTCAGGTTCCGCCAGGCGGATGGGATTTCCGTTTTGCGGATCCGGAAAGATGATTTCGGCGGCATGCAGCAAAAGCGGAGTTTCCGGCCGATCGACCAAGAGCCCCGGCCGGCTGTAGTAAGGATCGCCGGCAATGGGGGCATTGAGGCCGAGCGTCGGATGGGCGGCATGGAGCCGAAGCTGATGCGTGCGGCCTGTGAGCGGCAGAAAGTCGACCAGCGTACGTCCGTTTTTTTCACTCAGCCGCCGCCACTGCGTGCGCGCCTCGCGCCCGCCCAGAGCGGCAATCTGCCGCAGCCGGTCGAGCGGATGTGTGGTGATGGGAAAGTCAATCAGGCCGCATTCGGCAGGAAGCCTTCCCTCCAGCACGGCTCGATAGCGTTTTTCGACGCGCCCTTCACGAAAGGCAGCCATCAGTGATCGAATGCCTTCGGGTGTTTTGCCGTACAGCAGGATTCCGGAGGTGTCCATATCGAGACGATGGACGGCTGTGAGGGACGTGCCCGTCATTTCGGAAGCTATGGTTAAGGCATTCGGAAGTCCGCCGGTGCCCGGAACGGAGAGCAGCCCGGAAGGTTTGAATACCGCGATAAAGTCGCGGTGTTCGAGCAGGATGCGCGGCCGAAGGGACTGCGTGACGGGTGAGTTGACTCTTGGATCGCTTGCAAAGGGGATGCCTTCCAAAAGGAATTCCACCAAGGGCTTGGTCGTTGTTTTGGGGGAGAGCGCCATGCCGTCCCATTTGACGTCGTATATGGGGGCGCTGCCGCGCCACCATTCCATGCTGGCGAGCGCAGTGAGTTTTTTGCCGGCAGCTCGCGCCTGAGCTGCGGCGAGCAGGTTGGCCGCCAACGGCGACTCGACGGCATCGAGGAGCGCGCGGTTCCAGTGTTCGAATGTGAGGTTGAGCCCGGCAGCGCCGCCGCGGGCGATTTTGGGCGGCCGTCTGGCCCGGTCGCTCTCGGCAAACGCCAAAAGAGAGGTACGGGTTCCCGCCATCGTCAGGATTTCCACAGAGCGGGCAGCTTCTTCAAAGGCGCCGCAGGATGTTTTTCCGGCAATGCGGTCAGCCATCGGCAGCGTTTCGTTTGGGTCCGGCAATACAAAGTCGGCCGGAGACTGAGAAGCGATGAGGAGGATTGACTGCTGAGCCGGGTCGTCATTTTCTGCTCGGCAGACCAGTACATTCCGACGGCCGGGGGCGCCGCTGAAAAGCGCTGCGTCTTCGGCGAGCTGACGGGCTTTCAAAGCAATTGGGAGAGGCGCGCCGTGCCATGGAGAAGGAAAGTACTCAGCTGAGGCGGCGCCGGATGATTCCGTAAAAAGTTCGGAGAGCGGAAGGGAAAGCAGGCGCGGCATGACGACATTCTCCGTTGCAGCAACTCCCGTGCGCAGGGCCTTAGGCCTTATTCGGGCGTTCTTGCGGGCACAAACGCAGGCATTCTACACAAGGCGCCGAATACATTCGGACAACGGGATGGGGCAGAGAGCCTGCGCTAATCCTTACATCATTCTCACGCTGCCGAACATTACCCATTCAAGATCGTCTGGGGCAGTTGCTTCCGGGTCCGCATCCCGGTACGATGGCTGAGTTTAGGTATTTGTGACTAGATCCCTCACGGCACGCTGCAGTTTGCACATTAAAAAGTATTTATGAAGATATCTGAAGCAGTAGCGGATTCAAACAAGAGAAACGAGTCGCGGCAGCTTATGTCTATTGCGCTTCCGCTCATGATGGGGCTGGCGCTCGAGCAGCTGATCGGCATGACAGACGTGCTTTTTCTCGGACGTTACGGCGAAGCGGAGCTTGCTGCCGCCGGCGTAGCGGGCATCTATGTGATGCTCGTGATGATGCTGGGGTTAGGTTATACGGTGGGTTCGCAGTCGCTGATGTCGCGCGCAAACGGCGCCGGCCGCGCTGAGGAGGTGGGGGCGATTTTTCGCCAGAGTGCGATTTTCATGACGGCCTGCGGTTTTGTCATCATGCTTGCGAGCTGGTTCCTGATCGGCCCGATGTTCGAGCGTTTCATTGCCGCTGATGCCGTTCGCAAGGCAGCAGACGATTATGTTTTCTGGCGTTTGGCCGGGCTGCCGTTTGCTTATGTCGGACTGCTGGCGCGAGCGTACTTCGTTGCCGTGATGCACACCCGGGTGATTACGTCGGCATCTATTGTGATGGTGCTCGTCAACTGCGGCTTAAATTCGCTGCTTATCTTTGGGCTGGGTCCTTTCCCCGAACTTGGCATCGCCGGCGCAGCGATCGCCTCTGCAGTCAGTGAACTGGCGGCACTGGCAGTGTATTTTCTGGAATTCCTGCGGCACAGCGCCTCTTCGAAGCTCTTGGAGGTGAGCAAGCACCTTTGGCGCCTTGACTGGCTCCTTCAGCACCGAATTTTTATGTTAAGCCGCTGGCTGATGCTCCAAGAAGCGATGGCCTTCGGCGTTTGGCTCTATTTTTTCATTGTGGTGGAAAATGCCGGCGGCGAGCGCGCATTGGCGCTTTCCAATATTGTGCGGCAGCTCGGTGCAGTTCTTTTTCTCTTTGTGCACGCATTCGGCTCCGCGGCTGGAACGATCGCTGCTAACTATGCCGGGGCAGGAAAGCCTGAATGGATTCGTCCAATGGCGTCATTGGCGCTGCGGCTTTGTGCTTTAGTGCTGCTGCCGTTCTTTTTGTGTTTTGCGCTTTTCCCCTCGCTGGTACTCGGTATCCTCACCGATCTTCCAGAAGTGATTTCCGATGCTAAGCCATCCTTTTATGTGATGGTGCTCGCTTATGCATTGACAACCCCCGCCTATCTTTATTTCTTTGTGATTGGTGCGCTCGGCTTTGCCAAGGAGAGTTTCAGGATGACGGTCACGGCGGTTGCGGCTTACGGCGTCTATATCGCCGTCCTGAATTTGTTCACGCCGCCGACGGCAGTCTATTGGACGGCGGATATAGTGTACGGTCTGACGCTTTGGCTGGGGGTGACAGTGGTTTGGCGTCGGGCTCGAGCAGCGGGCTTTCGCAGCGCAGCGGCCGATGGGTTCTGATGCGGCTGAGGCGAAGCGTTGGCTGCGCACAACGCCCGTCAACAGGCATCGTTAACCTGCAGACGATGAATTTTTACATTCTTTCATCTAATTGTTTTCATCGACGGCGCTCCTGTTTTTCGTCCGTCACAGCGGCTGATGCGAAGTTTGAATGAGGCCGGCTGAGCAAAAAGCAGGGTACTTCTACTTCGTTGATTTTCTTACATCCGTCCAATCGAAACCGTGTTGAGTTTTGAGACAAATCCTGTCGCATTTGTTTGCTGGCAGCCAATTTTGCCCGTTGGTTTATTCAAGCAAACAGCATGATGATGCGTTTTGTCGGCTATCGAGCGAATGAATATTTTCCTGTAGGACCCTCCGCAAATCGTTTTTTCTTGGCTATAGTGTGCCTCACCTGTCGCAGTGGTTGATTCTGGCCTCTGTGGAAAGGCATATTTATCCTAAGGTCGCCGCGACGGGAATTGTTCCCGCACGGGAATCCATATCAAGGAGAGCATCCATGAATAAGACCGAACTGACCGCCGCTGTTGCTCAGAAGGCTGGTTTGTCCAAGTCCGACGCCGCCAAAGTCCTCGGCGCCTTCTTCGAAACTGTCTCTGAAGAACTCAGCAAGGGGCAGGCTGTTCAGATCATCGGCTTCGGCAACTTCGAAGTGGCCGACTACAAGGCTCGTACCGGCCGCAATCCCCAGACGGGCGCAGTGCTCGAAATCCCGGCTGGCAAGCGTCCGAAGTTCACCGCAGGCTCTGCGCTGAAGAAGGCTGTCGCCGGCTGATCATTGCTTAATCGCAAGCGTAAGCACGCACCTGCATCTGAAAAGCAGGGAGCGTGCTTTTTTTTATCCTGCGTGCGAAAAGGACTGTGTCATCCCGTTTATACGTGATGCATGGAAGCCTAAAATCCTTTACAAATCGTGAGATCTTTGATCTGGAAGTAGTCGCCTATGCACTAAACCGCGGTTTGGTTGTTCCAGAGCTTCTTAGGATCAAAAGACAGCCGTAAGGCTGTTGGTCCCCGGAGGGGCTTGAAATGAGAATGGTGGAAACCCAATGGGAGTGTGCGGCTTGAAAGAAACTTGCCGCGGACTGATCGGAGGGATGCGGCCGCGCATGCTCAATTGAAGCCCCATTGCCGCATTCCCAACAAGGACGCTTAAGTGATGTCTGAAGCCGCAACCAATAAAAAAACTCCGATCTACAAAGTCCTCTACTTTCAAGTCATCTGCGCTATCGTAATTGGCATCGTCTTAGGTGCTGTCTGGCCTGAAGTGGGCGAGAAAATGAAGCCTTTCGGCGATGGCTTCATTCGTTTAATTAAGATGATCATTGCGCCGGTCATTTTCTGTACGGTTGTGACAGGCATTGCCGGCATGGAGAATATGAAGAAGGTCGGGAAAACGGGCGGCCTGGCACTTCTTTATTTTGAAGTCGTTTCGACAATCGCTCTGATCATCGGTCTGGTGATCGTCAACGTGGTTGAGCCGGGTTCAGGCATGCATGTCGATCCGGCAACACTCGACCAGTCAGCTGTCTCTGCCTATACCGGACCAGGCAAGATGCAGACTACGACTCAGTTTCTGATGAACGTGATTCCGAGCACCGTAGTCGGCGCCTTTGCTCAGGGCGATATTCTGCAGGTGCTCTTCTTCTCAATCCTTTTCGGTTTTGCGCTGCATAAGTTCGGCGGCCGCGGTACGCTCGTCTTCGATCTCATCGAAAAGAGCTCCCAAATTCTTTTCCAGATCGTCGGCATGATCATGCGCGTTGCGCCGATCGGTGCATTCGGCGCAATGGCGTTCACCATTGGTAAGTACGGCATCGCATCTTTGCTGCCGCTTGCAAAGCTCATGGGCACCTTTTACGCCACGTGTCTGCTCTTCATTTTCATTGTGCTCGGCGCCATCTGCCGCATTCACGGTTTCTCCGTCATGCGCTACATCGCCTACATCAAGGAGGAGCTCCTGATCGTATTGGGCACATCGTCATCGGAATCGGTGCTTCCCCGCATGATGACCAAGATGGAAAGAGCCGGCGTTTCGCGTTCGGTCGTGGGGCTGGTGATTCCGACGGGCTATTCCTTCAACCTTGACGGAACGGCAATTTATCTGACGATGGCGGCTGTCTTTATCGCTCAGGCCTGTGACGTCAATATGACGATCATGCAGCAGGTGACGCTGCTCGCCGTGCTGCTCCTCACCTCCAAGGGGGCGGCAGGCGTGACGGGATCCGGCTTCATTGTGCTGGCAGCAACCCTTTCCGCTGTGGGCCACGTACCGGTGGCGGGGCTGGCTTTGATTCTCGGCATTGACCGTTTTATGAGTGAGGCGCGAGCGCTTACTAATATGATCGGCAACGGCATTGCCTGCGTGGTGGTCGGCCACTGGTGCGGCGAAGTTAAGAACGAAGCGCTGCATATGTACCTCTCCACGCCAAGTCAAAAAGCGAAGTACTACGCCGCTGATCAGGCTGAATACGAAGAAGCCCTCGAAAAGCATTAATGGCGAACGGTGCATTTCAGCCTTCGGTCTGAAATGCTGAGCAGTACGCTTTGAGCGGACAGTTCGACGATGTGTCGTTCTGTCCGCTTTGCTTTGCAATTCATCAGAGCGTCTGCGGACGCATAATGACTGCGGATCGGCATCCGTGAGAGCGGTGCAGAACAAAACTGGAGGAATGCAATGACTATTGAAATCACAGGTTCGATGGCGGGCCATGCAGATCGGCATACCGAGTCGTCGCTTGCGGAATCTTTTGAAAATGCCTATTTCACTGCGCCGTGGGATATTTATGAAGGGCCTCTAAAAGACTTTCCAAAGAAAAAGATTCGTCTGGAGGCCGAACCGCTTGTTTTGTTTGCACACGGCAGCTCCGGCATCGGGGAGCCCCTCAAAGCCTTCGGCCGATGGCTGGCCTCCTTCGGCATCGGGTTTCTCTGCCCGAACTCCTTCGTGCTCAAGGATCGCATAACCTACACTTCGCCCGTTTCGCGCGATGACTATGAGCGCATTCATGTCATGCGCTCGGCTGAACTGGCCAATGCGGCAGCACGCTTAACCGAAGTGCCCGGGTTTGACGGGCGCTATGTCGTAGCCGGCACGAGCGAAGGCGGTGTTGCTGCCGCACGGTTTCAGGCTCCCAAGGGCCAAGCCGAATGCGCACGCATGATCTTTTCCTGGTCCTGTGAGGACAATTATCATGTTGCCGCTCACCGCACGGCGATTCCGCAGGACATGCCCGTTCTCAATGTGATGAGCGCCGCCGATAAGTTCTTCTCTCAGGCCAACAGCTGGCTGGACAATCCTTCAGCGCTCGGCCATGCCGGCAGAACTTTGGCGAACCATTCCGACGCGTCCATTGTGCTCATTCCGGGAGCACCCCACACGCTCTTTGCACTTCCTCAAACGCAGTCCGCCGTGGAAGGCTTTCTTGAGCGGGTTTTGGAACTTTAAGCCTGCCGGTCAAAATAACCGGGACGCCTTCCATCGCTGGAGGCGTCCCGTTGGGCTGACTGCCGAGGATGCTCAGCAGTCGGTCATCGACGGCAAAGTGCTTCAGAAGAGCACTGAAACCGTGATGAGCATCACCACATAGCCGGTGAGGCAAGGCACAATCGTGCGCTTCACCATGGTGAGCGGGTTAACTTTGGCAAAGCCGGCCACGATAATAATGACGCCGGCGACTGGACTCATGGCGCGAAGCATTTCGGAAGCGGTATGCATCATCAGCATCATGGAGATGCCGTTTTCGCCAAAACTTTGTGCCGCAGCCGGAACAAGCTGTCCCAAACTGGTGAAGGCGGCAACGCCGGAGCCCGTGAGAACCGTGACGACACCGACAATAGCCGAAAGCACCACGCTGGAGCCGGTGTAGCCGAGACCAATTGAATCTGCGCCGTGCATCAGAAGTGCAACGATGCCGATGTTCTGCAGACCTTTGGCAAAGAAAGCCGCAACGAAGATCAAGCCGACGGTTGATGTGAGGATGGAACCCATTCCTTTGAACATGGCGAATGACAAATCAAAGGATTCCTTGATATTTCGACGTGTGATGAGATCGATAAAGAAGGATGCAATCCAGGCAATGAACATAGCCGTAGCCACATTCATCGAAACGCCCCAGACGAATTTATTGAAGACCAAAAGGAGCGCGATGGGCAGGAGCGGCAGGCAGGCATAAAAAGCAGGGGTTTGTTCGAGCTTTTCACGTTTTTGTTCAAGTTCCGAAAGGTCCGCAACGATGCCTCGTCCCTCGCGTTTATCAAACCAGTACTGCGTGACGACATGGGCGGCAGCCATTGCAAGAATGGTTGGAACGGCCATTGGCAGCTGATAACGGACAAGGTACTCAATCGGATCCAGGTGCACCAATTCCGAAGCAAAATTGGCGGTTCCGGAGGCCGGTGCGTAACCGATGGCCAGTACGCTTGCAACGACCGCAGCCGCGGCGAGCGGTGAACAGCCGACTCGGATGATGAGCGGATAAACCGTTACAACCATCAGCATGGCTAAGCCGGCCGCTGAAGTGATGACCAGACCGAGGCAGTGTCCAACGATAAAAACGGCGGCGAGAATCAAATAGGGATTCTTGATCAGCGAAAGCGGTTTAGCGCAGACGGTGACGAAGCGGTCGGAGGCGCCGATTGCCTGCATATAGGCTGCAAAACCGCCGGAGATTAAGATCAGGAAGCCGACGCCGCTCACCTGTGAGACGCTGATCGTACGCAGGAGTTCAATGAGGTCAAAGCCAACGATGCCGGTGGCTGAGAATTTCTTCGGAAAGATCTCTGCGCCGCCCCAAAAGGCAAGCAGATTGAGAATCAGACCGCCAAGGAGCAGCACCATGTTGACTTGGTACTTTTTGACAATCGCCCATCCGCAAAGAATGAGTACGGCGATGCCGAGCCAGGGAAAAATCGAATTCATGGAGGTGAGTTATTAGAGAAAACAGAGGATCCAGACAGCACTCGTCAGTGCCGTCTGCGTGCGGCTGGATGGCAGCCGCACGAACTTCAGACGGGGAATATGGCTCATTGAGCCGCAGTTAGGTTGTTTTTGAAGCTGCGTCAGTGAGCGCGGCCAAGCTCTTTGGTGATGTCGGAGGCAAGATTGGCCATCCATTTATTCACATTGCGGTGCAGACAGATCTGCTTGTCGTCATTTTGGCAGGGGCCGGCATCTAAGCCGCGGCTCGATGCGTACTTCACGGCAATTTTGGAGCCTTCGTATACGACATCAAACTGAGCTTCGAATTTCTGAGCGCGAGGTCCGCTCGGATAGGCGAGCTTAACGACGTTGCCATGCGTACTGACAACGCGGAATTTACGCAATTGAGCTGCGTTCTTTACGGCATTGAGTGCTTGAGTCTGTCCAATCCCCTTGGCCGCGATGGGAGCGGGATTGTCGACGGGTTTCAACGGACCGGCAGCGAGCACCGTACCCGTGAGAGCGCAAGCGAGTGCTCCGGCAAAAATGCAAGATCTAATTGGCTTAAACATGTCATGCCTCCTTAAATGCTGCATTTCACGAACCATGGACTGAGGCCATTTCGCAAAATGCAGTGTGCATGCGGGTAATTCTATGTCGCAAGGAACGGCAGAGCGGGCTTCAGTGAACTGGTATTGAAATTTTGGACAGGTTGAAAAAGCAAATTTTAAATGCGTTTT
>OBXI01000921.1_pt1 | contig 21614 bp, 18 predicted proteins | sample 1538161 | NCBI WGS metagenome assembly OBXI01 (sample SAMEA2580142, study PRJEB22360) | human gut metagenome | biome: human gut; feature: human-associated habitat; material: faeces | place: Denmark | collected 2008/2010 | reverse complement strand
ACACTAAAAGGGGATATCTCATTTTGTTTTGTATTATTTAGATGCTAACACTAAGATAAAATGAAAGACAATATAAAGATAAATCAAACAAAGCTGAAAAATTTATGAGGTGATACGATGTATTCGGAATTATTAAAAGCTTTTCAAAGCAATAAAAATTGCAGTTTTTATACAGATGATGAATGTGACAAGTTTATTTACGGCAAGATTATTGCACTTAACGAAGATGAGGTTGCAATTCAAATGTACAATACAGACGGAACTTGTGACGGTGTAATTGTAAAAACAGTATCTGATTTCTTCAGAATCGAGTATGATTCAAAATATAATCAAAAAATGGAGAAACTGATTGAAACTGATACTTTTGAAGACAGCGTTGAAATTGACGGTAATGCTGTATTTGATTCCGCAATAAAATCCGCAATAATTAAAAACTTTATAGTAAGTATAGAATTGTTGCACAGCGGTAATGAGAATATCACGGGATTACCGTTGTCGCTGGAGAACGGAATCTGCACCGTCAGACAGATAGACGATTACGGTTGTGATGACGGAGTAACTTCGTTTGTATTCAATACCGCAACGCAAATTACAATCAATGCAAAGTATGAAAAATTACTTTCAAGCTTAATGAACAAGTGATAGGGGAAAATGAATAATTTGTTATTTGAAAAAATATGGGAAGATACTGATTTGTCTGCGGAGTCATTTTTCTCAATAGGGCTTGCTGAATACGATAATCTCGGGCACTATAAGTTCGTACTGAAATTCGGTTTTCAAAATGACGATAACAAGAAATACGGTTGTTCATTTCCAATAACGACCGAAACAGGTTTGTTATTACATTTTGCCGAAAATGTGTTGTTGCTCAATAAAGATAATTCTTTTGAAAGTTGCATGCTGAATGGTAGGTTGTGATTATATGGAAGTTATTTTTTTTAGCGTAAGTGTTAATCATGTTAATGGTTCTCATTTAGATTTTACATTTCTTATCCCGTATGGATTGTATCTACTTTTGTGTTTCTTGTTAAAAGAGTTTATTAATTCACTTTATTATAAATCTATTAAATCGGAAGTATCAATTTCTAAAAAGAGATTTACTACTATTAAACATTTTGTCTATGATACCTTAATAGATTTACCAAACAGCAAATTTGTTTTAATGATTGATGAGGAAACGAAAATAATCACACCGGCAGTTTATACAAAGCGAAACGGTAGGGTTTCTATGATTAACAGGAATGCTGATTTTGATGTGTATGAACAAATTGAAATTAACAACGGTTCATTTTCAAAAGATTACACATTTATTAGAAGTTACAAAATCAGAGATAAAAAGACAGGAGAACAGGTTCTTTTTGTGGCAGTACCAAATCGTGAAACAGATATTCTCGCATATTCCGATTCTGCACATAAAGCCGACAAAACCGTAACTTTCGGCAAATTCAGAATATTCTGTTTTGTCGAAACTGACAATAACCCATACACAGATTTGCTTGTTGATTCCGAAAAGATTCATCTTGAAAAATCTAAAAGAAAAGGTATGTACTTTATCGGTCTGGATGAAGTTACAAAAGAAAAGTAATGCGTTATAAGCGATTCGAGGTGATTGTATGGAAATGCTGTATTTGATACTTTTTTTCATTGCATTGTAGGCAGTAAGCTTTATTCGTCTGCTAATTACAAACTCTGCCATATATGCAGTCAAAGTGCGAAAATTCACCGATAAAAAACGATTTATATTAAAAGCAAGCGTGATGCTAAATTTTGTGTTGTTGTAGATTTACCCGAAAAACCGATTATATATTTTTCATCGGATGTTATTAAAGCAATGGCACAATTATCGGCTGAAATTGAATTTGATATGTACATAGGGTGAGATGAGATATTTATTATGATAGATTACAGCAAGTTTAATTTGAAAAAGCTTAACGGCAACAAGCTGAAATGACATAGAAATTAAAAATGCGTAAGGTGATTAGATGAATAAAAAGAAATATGCTGTTCTTACTATGATAGTTGTAGGCATTTTTGATTTGATAATGCTTATCATAACTTTGGTTAATAGAAATTCCGGAAAGATATCTGAAAAAACAGTAACATTAGATTCTTCTCTTAAGATAATTGTTTTAGCTTTATTAGTAGTATTTACTCCAATTTATTTTGTGATTAAACATATATTTGAAAACAAAGAAAAATTCCTGTATTTTAATAACATTGGTGAAGAGACTTTTTATTCTCAAAACAATAAGTTTGTTAGAAATCATTATGTCTATGGTACTTTATTTGATTTAGCAAATAGCAAATTTGTTCTAGTGCTTGACGAAAATTCAAAAATAATCTCTCCTGCAGTTTATACAAAACGAAAAGATAAAATTTCTATAATTAACAGGGATACCGAATATATATTATTTGAACATATAGAATTTTCTGATGATGCTGAATATGATTACGATTTTATCAGAACTTGTACACTGAAAAATAAAAAGACAGGAGAACAGGTTCTTTTTGTGGCAGTACCAAATCGTGAAACAGATATTCTCGCATATTCCGATTCTGCACATAAAGCCGACAAAACCGTAACTTTCGGCAAATTCAGAATATTCTGTTTTGTCGAAACTGACAATAACCCATACACAGATTTGCTTGTTGATTCCGAAAAGATTCATCTTGAAAAATCTAAAAGAAAAGGTATGTACTTTATCGGTCTGGATGAAGTTACAAAAGAAAAGTAATGCGTTATAAGCGATTCGAGGTGATTGTATGAAAATGCTGTATTTGATACTTTCATTGGCAGATATGAATATATGACTTTTAGATAAAGAAAATATTAATAAGTATTGCTTTTTACAATGTCTATTGATACAATACAATCAGAATATGTATTTTCATTGCGTAAGAAGCGTATATACAAAAAAAGACCGACTTCAAAATCAAATTTGAAATCGGTCTGTAAATTTTAAAAATATCCGAACGGAATTTATACTATTCGATTACATCTTCGGCTATAACAGCTTCCTGTCTTTTTGTAATCTGATGGTCTTCATGCAAAACAATGCAGTATGTAACAGTTGATATGAGTGCAAGAATAAGTACAACCGCAATAAGTCTTTTGATGTATTTGCCTGTTCTTATTTTCTTGACAACATAGGGAATCCCCGTTATTGTTCATTGCCCTTGTCCTCTTTTAAAATATTTAAAATACTCTCTACACCGCTGTAAGCATTATGAAAACTTTCCAAAAGGTTTTCATAATATGCCCGACCTTCGTCCTCAATATGATAATAAATTCGTGTGCGCTTTTTGCCGACAAGCTTTGAATATTCGCTGATTTTTCCTTCGTTAACAAGCTTGTAGGTGACTGCGTAAACGGTGTTCTGAGATATGGACAGGCATCCGTTTGATTTTTCTTTTATGAATTTTACAATTTCATACACATAACTGTCATGCTCACACAAAATGGCAAGAATCAGTATGTCCGTAATTCCGCTGAAAAAATAATTTTGCTTTCCCATAGATACCTCCCAATATACATTATACACACTTAATCACTAAAAATCAATCTAATACATTCAATAAGAATTTAATATGAGCAGTTATTACAGCAAAGCCTTTTGTTGCCGACATTGTAATTTTTTCGTTAATAGTATTCGGAAAAACCGAATTGACCAAAAATTCCTTTGTGAATTAATCTCATCAGCCATGATATCAACATACACATTATTGATTTCGTTTGAATTCTTTTTGATATAGTCAAATATGAAAAGTAAAATAACAGATAGGATGTTTTAAATGAAAGCAAAGAAAATTTATTATTCAATTGTCGTAGGATTACAAAGCTTATTTATATTATTGCTGTTTGTGAACATTGGTTATTGCATAATTACTTCGGATTTAACTATGTTTCCTACAACTGCATTATATTTAAACTTTTACCCTTTTATAAATTTTTGTCAAACGCATAATCCATACGATTTGCTTGTATTTATATCTTTGATGATTTTAATACTTGTAATGCATTTTGCAACAATATATATTCTTTTTAAAAAGGTTAAAAGAATATATGCTTGGGTAGTTATAGTTAATGCATATATGTACGCCTTGACTCTATATAGTAACGGAGATTTAATATATGTGTTAAAGGGCGGTGCATATTTAATCTATGGATATAGCAATGTGGCAATGTTTTGCTTGCTGTTCATTGCGGCTTTAATTAAACTATATCGTAAGAGGGTTCATATTAATTCAAGCCTTGCAGATGATTATTTTTTACCCAATGAAGAGGATGACAGACCGGAGGATAAATGCGACAGAACAATCCAAGCCTGTATTTTAGCTCCGATTTTCCAGACAGCTTGCTTTGCATTTTCTTTGATTACAAAATATTTTGGTTCGCTTTTGGAGAGTTATTTATATGTGTTTTATACTGCATTTATAATTGCTTCAATCTTTATGTTTGTAATGTCTTATAGAGATTACAAAAAAGCAGTACAATCAAATGCTTTTTCGGAAGAACGAATTGCAAAAGTGGAGAAATACATAAAAATTCAGCCGATTACTTTTGCACTTTTTCTCGCATCGGCAGTTTTGATATTTGCATTTTGACAGTAACAAACTCTACAATAAAATAGGGTAGAACAACTGCTGTAAGGAGGCTCGAAAGAGCCTCCTTTTTAATGCTTGAACAGAATACAAATTTATTGTGATGACAAACCAATTTACAGCTATGTAAAAATTTTTATAGAGATATAATGATGAAATAAAAAATATCGAAATAAGAATAAACCTCCTGCACAGAGTAAAATCCGTTGCAGGAGGTTTTGTTGTACGAAAAATTATATGGGCTTAATTATTGGCATATTTGTTGGGATCTATATGTAAAAAGAACCTGAAAATATGCATTATTGATACTTTGTCGGGACAGGGCACACATCAGTTCTTGCTGTTTGCAATTGCCTGATCAATCAACTTTTGCAGCTTTTCAGACTGCTTTTCTGAGGTTATTGCACCGACAATCGGCTCTCCCACAATATTACCGTTTTTATCGACAACATAAGTTGTGGGGTAGGAGTACAATCCGGATGTGAATTCTCCGGCTTTACTTTTTGAATCAAACCAAATGTTTTTGTAGGTCACACCCTTTTTTGCCAGAATTTTCTTTGCGTCAGAGATAGCCGTTTTGTCACCGTCAAGTGTAAATGAATTGATTCCGACTACTGCTCCGCCTTTTTTTGCAAGCTGTTTATTCAGAGCTTCCAGGTCGGCAAGTTCTTCCACGCAGGGATTGCAGGTGGTAAACCAGAAGTTTACTACAGTAACGGTATTTTTTGCAAAAAGCGTACTGCTCTTAACTTCATTTCCGTCAAGATCCTTGCCGTCAAATGTCGGGAATTTCATCAGATTATCCTTTTCGATGGGCTTACCGTTTTCAGCCGGAACGCTCATATCTCCATCAGACGGTTTTTCTCCGCATCCGGGAAATTTTTGTTCCAAAACTGTCAGCTTTCCTTCAATTTCCTTAATCTCTTCGGCGCCTTTATTAAGCAGTTTCAACTCATCAGCACTGAACTGATCCTTGATACCGTCAATTGTTTTCAGAAGAAAATCGCCGTAGTTTTTGCCGTCCTCATTCATCGCCATACCCTTATCGGCTGAAATAAATACCTTTTCCCAAAGTTTGCTGTTTTCGGAAAGAATAGCATTTTCCTGTGCCATCAGTTTTTGATGCAGGTCGGCGGCCTCGTCTTTTGTTTTCGGATTCACAGCTGTCAGCATAGCCGTTTCGCTTTTCTTATTTGCAGTAGTATTCGTCGTATTGCCTTTGGCTGTGCCACAGGCGGCAAAGCTTAACAACATCATCAAGGCAGTCAGTAAGGTTAAAATTTTTGTTGTTTTCATGGTGTTTACTCCTTTTCTGTTTCAATTTCTGTTTCAATTTTTTGTTTTGCTGTTTCCGCTTTTTTAGCGGGACAATCATTTTCTTTTCCTTTGCCAAAGCCGTAGCAAAAGCTGACCGCCTCGACAGGACAGGCACGGATACACTTACCACAGCGTATGCATTCGGTATGGTTGGGAGTTTTGGTTACATCTACATCCATCTTGCATACTTTGGCACACTTTCCGCAGGAAATGCATTTGTGTTTGTCTACTTTCATTCCGAAAAGCGACACCTTGTTAAGCAATGCATAAAATGCACCGAGAGGACACAGCCACTTGCAGAACGGTCTGTAGAAAAGTACACTCAGTACGATTACCGTAATCAATATGCCAAACTTCCACGAAAAGAGCGTACCCAGTGCGGCACGGATTCCCGAATCGATGGCGGCAAGAGGGATTGCTCCCTCGAGTACCCCTTGAGGACAAAGATACTTACAGAAAAAAGGATCTCCCATACCCACATCATTTGTAATGAGCATTGGCAGCAAACCTACAGCAAAAAGCAAAACTGCATATTTTATGTATGTCAGCGGCTTCAGCTTTTTAGTGGAAAGCTTTTTTGTCGGTATCTTGTGTAACAGTTCCTGAAGCCATCCGAACGGACACAAAAAACCGCAGATAAAACGCCCGAGCAGAACTCCTATCAATATGAGGAATCCTGTGATATAATACGAAAAACTGAATTTTGACGAACCCACTACGGCCTGAAACGAGCCGATTGGGCAGGCGCCCGATGCCGCCGGGCAGGAATAGCAATTCAGTCCCGGTACACAAACAGCCTTTCCTTTGCCTTGATAAATTCTGCCCTTTAATAAATTCGGCAGATGAATATTACTCAGCAAAGTTGCTCCTGCTTGAATAAGCCATCGAAAGCGTGAAAGAAACTGCGATACACCGCCTCTTTTTTTCTTCGGTTCTTTGTTATCCAATTCCCACACACTCCAAACACAGCCGGATTGCCTTGCTTAACACGGTTTCTGCCTCTCCACGCAGAGCTCCGTAACACAGCATCATAATTCCGCAGATAATCAGTACGATCTGAAATACGGCTTTTTTCTTTCGAGTCAATTCGGTCACTCCTTTCTTTTGTGCTCTCATTGTAGCACAGAGGATGTAAAATCCCTGTTAAGAACGAAAACTTAACAAAAACTTTATGTCTGAGCGATATAATGATATAATTAAATTATCAAAGAAATATGAAAACACAACAAGGAGAGTTTCTATGCGTATTTTAGTAATTGAAGACGAACGTGCGCTGTGCGAGACAATTGTTCGCAGCCTTAAAAGATTGGCATACAGCGTTGATTTTTGTTATGACGGAAACAAAGCAAATGAGTTGCTCGGAATAGAAAAGTACGATCTTGTTTTACTTGATTTGAATTTACCCGGTGCAGACGGGATGACGGTACTGCGAACTCTGCGACAAACCGACAGAGATACCGGAGTGTTAATTCTTTCGGCACGCTGTGAGGTTGCCGACAAGGTGGAGGGGCTGGATGCCGGAGCAAACGATTACCTGACAAAGCCTTTTCATTTGGAGGAGCTTGAGGCAAGAATACGCAGTCTGACTCGCCGTCGGTTTACACAAAACAATGTTGTTTTGAACTGTGGAAAGGTTGCTTTTGACACCAAAGCCCGTGTTGCCGTTGCTGACGGTCAGGAGCTGTCACTTACCCGAAAAGAAATCGGAATACTTGAATATTTACTTCTTAATCAAGGTCGCCCCGTCAGTCAGGAAGAACTGCTCGACCATGTTTGGGATAACAGTGTTGACAATTTCAGCAATTCAATAAGAGTACATATTTCTGCATTACGAAAGAAACTGCGTGCGGCACTCGGCTATGACCCGATTCGCAATCGCATTGGTGAAGGATATGTTATGGAGGAAGAAAAAGTATGAAAAAGCTATCCTTGCAATGGCGCATAACTCTGATGACTGCACTTCTTATCGGAGCTACCTGCATTTTTATGAATGTTCTTATCGGCTCTTCCGGCAGCCATTATATGGATTCCATAGGCTCTTATGTTACAGGTTACGGAGATACGGACAAAGGAGAACCCGACTTTTTCGATCCCGAACACGAAAAGCTTGATCGGGAATTGACTATTGTAATTAACGGAGCACAGGAATCCTTTATCGCTACCAATTGGTATATTACGGCGGCGGCAACATTGTTAGGCGGTGTGCTTGCGTATTTTTTAAGCGGGCATGCACTGAAGCCTCTGCGTACTTTTACCGCTCGGGTTGAAAAGGTTCAACCTAACAATTTGACGGATATGAAGATAACCGAAGAAGTTCCGCTTGAACTGAGACAGTTTGTCAAGTCGTTCAATCGGATGCTTGACCGTCTTGATGAGGGATTTACCGCTCAACGACAGTTCACGGGAAACGCCGCACATGAGTTGCGCACGCCGCTTTCGCTTATGCAGGCACAGCTTGAACTTTTTTCGGCAGAGCATCCCGGGGTATCGCCTGAAACGGCGGAGTTTCTCCGATTGTTGCGTGAGCAGACCGAACGAATGACACAAATGACAAAAACCCTGTTGGAAATGAGCGAGCTTCGCACAGTATCGTGTGCTGACCGCATAGAGATAGGTCCTATGGTAGAAGAGATTTTCACTGACCTTGCACCACTTGCAGAGAAAAACAACGTTACACTTGAAAGCACGGGCGATGCTGTTATGACAGGCAGTGACACGCTGATTTACCGTTTGTTATACAATCTGACCGAAAACGCTATACGCTACAACCGTTTTGACGGTACAGTGAATATTACCGTAACGCACAAAGACAATCAGCTTGTTATTACGGTTGCGGATACCGGCTACGGCATCCCCGAACAATACAGAGAAAGTATTTTTCAGCCCTTCTTTCGTGTGGATAAATCCCGAAGCAGAGAATACGGCGGAGTTGGATTGGGACTTTCTTTGGTGTGGGAAATCGTTGCACTGCACAATGGTAAAGTTCGTGTGGAAGAGAGTTCGGGAAAGGGTACTGCTATAGCAGTAAAGTTTCCGACAGATGTGATAAAAATTTAATATTTTGCGATTTTTTCTTAGTTAATTGTTGAAATTGCCGTAGCTCTGTGCTATACTATAATTAATTAATCGATTAGTTATCAAAAGGAAGCGAACATTATGAGAACAACAGAGGAACAGCACAACGAGCGTAAGAGGGAAATAATGGAAAAATGCTTTGAATGCTATGCTGAAAACGGATTGACAGGTACGGGCATCAAGGCTTTGGCGGCAGCGTGTGGCTGTACAACGGGAAATCTGTATTCCTATTTCAACAGTGTTGATGAACTGATTATTGAATCAACTGCATACTGTATGGAAAAGGTCGAGGATGATTTTATGGAAAAAGCTCCCACCGACCCGAAGGATGTTGTTCGATTTGTTAAAGAGGTTCCGTATTGGACCGCAAAGAAGCACGGCAAGAAATATCGGCTGATGTATCAGGTCTATACCCATCCGAAATATATTGAGCACGGCAAGAAATTCTTTGAGGGGGTAAATGAGCGCTATACCGAGTATGCAAAGCGGCTTGAGCCGAAAATCGGCATTCCGTACACGGTGATTACACCGCTCATTTTTATATTTGTCCGTGCCTGTGTACACTATGCTATGTTTGAGGATGAATATTATTTAAAAACCCAAATGGAGGTCTTAAAACAGGGTGTTGCCCTGTTTGCTGATAAATACCGTTCACAATATTTGAGAGGAGGCAATGACAAATGAAAAAACGAATATACTTTATTACCACCGCACTCTGTCTTGTGCTTTGCATCGTACTTTGCATTGCATTTGCTGCCGTATGCAGCAAAGCGGAAAATAGCAAAGCCGTGTTGCCGGAGGTTCGAAACAACGGCACAGCAATCCAATGGAGAGATACCGCCGAAGAGGAATGGCACGATCTTGTAGCTCTTAACACGCTCAGAGGTACTGACGGAAAGAACGGTCTTGACGGCAAAGACGGTGCTGACGGTAAAGACGGTGCTGACGGCAAAAACGGCACTGACGGTAAAGACGGTACTGACGGTAAAAACGGCATTGACGGCAAAGACGGTACTAATGGAAAGAACGGCACTGACGGCAAAGACGGTACTAATGGAAAGAACGGCATTGACGGCAAAGACGGTACTGACGGAAAAAACGGTCTTGACGGTAAAAACGGCGTTGACGGCAAAGACGGTACTAATGGAATAAACGGTACTGACGGCAAAGACGGTATTGACGGAAAAGACGGTCTTGACGGCAAAAACATAGAGGTACAAAGAACAACAGAATATATACAGTGGCGCTATGAGGGAGAAGACTGGCAAAACCTTGTTGCCATTTCCGATATAAAGGGACCCACAGGGCAGAACGGTAAAGACGGAGCAAACGGAAAAACACCGGAGTTCCGTGTAAATGAAAACAATCTTCAATGGCGTTATGTCAGCGATGAAATATGGCTAAATCTTTACGATCTTTCAAATTTGAAAGGTCTTGACGGCAAAGACGGAATCGACGGAAAGAACGGTGTCGATGGTCTTGACGGCAAAAACGGCGATACGCCGTTCATCGGTGAAAACGGCAACTGGTGGCTCGGAGTGACCGACATTGGCGTAAAAGCCGCAGGTGTTGACGGTGAAAAAGGCGACAAGGGAGATAAAGGAGATGCCGGAGAGAACGGTAAGGACGGAGCAAACGGAAAAACACCTGAGTTCCGTGTAAATGAAAATAACCTACAGTGGCGTTATGTCGGCGATGAAATATGGCTTAACCTTTACGATCTTTCAATTTTGAAAGGTCTTGACGGCGCAGACGGTAAGGATGGTATAAACGGCAAAGACGGTGTTGACGGCAAAGACGGTGCTGATGGTAAGGACGGAACAAACGGACAAAACGGAGCTGACGGCAAAGACGGAAATACCCCGTTCATCGGAGAAAACGGCAACTGGTGGATTGGAACGACCGATACGGGAGTGAAAGCCACAGGAGTTGACGGTGAAAAAGGAGACAAAGGAGACATCGGTGAAAAAGGCGAAAAGGGTGACAAAGGAGATAAAGGCGACAAAGGCGATGCAGGTCAGAACGGCAGCTGTTCGGGATATTTTTACGGAGAGGCGGCCTCTCCGATTAAAGTAGTACTGAAGAATAACAGTCGTGCCAATATTACTGTCTACCAAAAAATAAACAAGGGCGGCTTGATTTCATCCTACATGAATAATATTACACTCAAAAAAGGACATATTTACAATGTCTGCTTAAGCGGTTCTCTCGAAGTCGGTTCAAACGAAGCTAACAAAAGCGGCAATTACTCTATTCAGATGACAGACGGTTATGATGACGATCTGTGCAGGGAGCTTACACGAATAAAAAGGGACGGGGCAAAAATACCGTATACCAATGATCAACATTCTTTTAATTTCAACAGAATGTATGATGCGTCAAATAAAGACATTACATTGCAGTTGTGGTTTGAAAATTCGGCATACAATACTTATCTAGGTGGCTTCAGTGGCACTATTACAATAACCGCTCTTGATTAAATTCATATAATGGAGGTGGCGAAAAATGAAAAAACGAATACTTAGTATCCTGCTGACTTTATGCATGACGCTCTGCCTTACGCCGATAAGCGTATTCGCCGAGGAGGTTGGGGCAGGGGGCTCTGCTGCGATACAGCTTGGTGCAGATGCACTAAGTGTGTTAAGTAAAAATGTAAACACAGCGACCGCACCGACTGTGTATTTCGGGCAAAACCATGAAAATAATCCCGCTGCATGGCGAGTTATCGGCTATGATGGAAGCGGTGTTACAAGCTCACAGGGGGATATTACCCTGCTTGCGGCAGGCGCTATGGGAGTTATACCATTTGTCGATACCATATTAAACAACGAATACGCACCGAGTAATTTGAAAACCGCGATAGATGCGCTTGCAGCAAAGCTGACGACAGAAGAAAATGCTGCCGTAAAGAAACGGGCGCTTACAAGCGGAAGTTACGACGGAGAGAATACCGACTGTGTAGCGGGAGGGCAGGTGGATAACGCTGTATTCTGGCCGCTTTCCACAGCGGAAGCGTTTGCGGTAAACAACGATCTGCGTGCCTTGGAGCCTGCACATCCGAATTGGGTGACAACCGCTTGGTGGCTGCGCTCCCCCGGCTCCAATAAATATCATCTCGCCGTCGTGACTAGTGATGGTTCTGTCCAATACTCTGGGCACACTATCCTCATTTTCAATAATCATCGGACTGTTCGTCCCGCTTTTAAATTAAATATGAACTCTGTCCTTTTTGCATCTGCCGCTGTGGGCGGAAAGCCTGACGGAGGGCTGACCCCGATTCCCGAATACAGCGGAAACGAGTGGAAGCTGACGCTTTTAGATAGTAGACGCAATTTTGCCGTAACGGAAAAAACTGCCGACGGCTACCCCGACGATACCATTATGCTGAATTACAGCGGAGCGACCACAGGGAAAAATGAATATATCTCTGTCATCCTGGCGGATAACAACGGCGCACAGTATTACGGCAGAGTAGCACAGCCTACTGCCGAAAGCGGAACGGTTGAAATCAAAATCCCGTCTGACATTGCACCGGGCGACTATACCATGAAGGTCTTCAATGAACAGTATAACGGTGACTGCAAGACCGACCTTGCAAGTGCTTTTGCGGATGTCACGCTGACGGTGGAAAGTCAGCCTGACGAACAGTTTACCCTCGCCACCGGCGGCAGATACTATTTTGATCTGTCGGCGATGAACATCCCCGGAACGGTAAACAGCAATCTACCGGACAGCACACTTCATTATGTGCCTTTTACCTATGTGGGCACGGTCAACGCTTATAAGCTCACATCGGAAATGGCAACCACCGAGGAATATGCACAGCAGAACAAATACGCTCACAGCCTGTTTGTGGCGGACTATGCCGTAACGCATAAGGTAAACTGGAATAACTTAGATACTGCGAGTCTGATTTTCGGCAAAAATTATGCCAGCGGCGGCGTGGACTATACCCTGCGCGCACCGTCTGTGGGAAGTAACTCTACAGGTTCGGGCGATTCCCAACGCGGCGTGCCCCAAAGCAACGAATGGGACACGATGCTGAACAAGAACAGCGGATATATCCAAAACTGGATTGCAATGTATTCGTGGGGACAGGATGCTTATTCCACGTCGTACCGTGCGGTTCGCGGGTACTATTCGGCCCGCTACTGGTACGACCACACTGCTACGTACTCCGGCTCGGACGTCGGTTTCCGCCCCGTCCTTGAAGTCCTGAACTCTGACACACTGGGCTCTGACGGACTGAAGGTCGTTACCCTCGACTTAAACGGTGGCAAGCTGGGTAATAGCTCCGAGGATATTCAAATCATCGTGAAAACCGGCAGCGAGTTTACCGCACCTGCGTCTGACGGTCTGACCCGACCTGACGGAGATGCAGGAAGTTTCTTTATGTGGCTCGGAAGCAACGGCAAGCTCTACGCGCCCGGTGCCAGTGTTCCGGCTGATGTGACGGAACTGACGGTGCAGTGGACAGCCCCGACCTATGCCGTAACCTTGAATACGAACGGCGGCACGATCAACAGCGGCAATGTCACCGGATACACCTATGGCGTGGGCGCAACACTCCCGGCGGCGGACGATATGACCTATACAGGCCACACGTTCAAGGGCTGGTATGACAACGAAAATCTGACCGGCTCTCCTGTTACGGCAATCGGCGGTGCAGAAACAGGTAATAAAGAGTATTGGGCGAAGTGGGAAATCAATCAGTATACAATAACCTTTGATACCAACGGCGGAAGTGAGATTGCACCCATTACACAGGATTACGGTACGGAAATTACCGCCCCTGACAATCCGACAAGAAAAGGTTATACCTTTAAGGGTTGGGATAAGGAAATCCCCGAAACCATGCCGGCGGAGAATATAACGGTTAAAGCACAATGGGAAATCAATCAGTACACAATAGCCTTTGATACCAACGGCGGAAGTGAGATTGCACCAATTACACAGGATTACGGTACAGAAATTACCGCCCCTGACAATCCGACAAGAAAAGGTTACACCTTTAAGGGATGGGATAAGGAAATCCCCAAAACCATGCCGGCGGAGAATATGACGGTTAAAGCACAATGGGAAATCAATCAGTACACAATAGCCTTTGATACCAACGGCGGAAGTGAGATTGCACCCATTACACAGGATTACGGTACGGAAATTACCGCCCCTGACAATCCGACAAGAAAAGGTTATACCTTTAAGGGTTGGGATAAGGAAATCCCCGAAACCATGCCGGCGGAGAATATAACGGTTAAAGCACAATGGGAAATCAATCAGTACACAATAACCTTTGATACCAACGGCGGAAGTGAGATTGCACCCATTACTCAGGATTACGGTACGGAAATTACCGCTCCTGACAATCCGACAAGAAAAGGTTATACCTTTAGGGGTTGGGATAAGGAAATCCCCAAAACCATGCCTGCCGAAAACATTACAATAACGGCACGGTGGAAAGATACCGAAAAGCCGACGGGCGAAATTATCATAGGCACAAATAAATGGAATGAATTCTTAAACGAGCTTACCTTTGGCATATTCTTTAAGGATACACAGGAGGTAACTATAAATGCCGTAGATAACAGCGGAGTTGTGTTTGTATCCTATTTGGTAACAGATAAGGAGCTTTCCGAGGCTGAACTGAACTCTCTTGTATTCCGTGCATATGAAGAACCGTTTTGCATAGACCCCAACGGAGAATATATTGTTTATGTAATGCTTGTTGATGAAAATATTAATATAACATACCTTCGCTCCGACCGTATAACGCTTGATAATATTCAGCCTGTAATCAGCGGTATTGAGAACGGCAAGACCTATTGTGAGGCACAAACCGTTATTGTTGATGAGAAGTATGTTGATACCGTTACCGTAAACGGTAAGGTGGTTACGCTTGATGCAGACGGAGGTTTTGTTCTCCCACCGACAAACGGTGAGCAGAAGATAGTTGTCACCGACAAAGCGGGTAATAATGCAGAGATGACCGTAACAGTCAACAACGGTCATACCTTTGGCGAATGGGTATCTGACAATGACGGTAAGCATACCCGAAAATGTACCGTGGATGGATGCGATGCTTTTGAAACCGAAAATTGCTCAGGCGGCAATGCCACCTGTACCGAAAAGGCGGTATGTGATGTCTGCGGTAAAGCCTACGGAGAATTTGACGGAACAAACCACAAGGGCGGTGTACAGGAGTGGACGACAAGAACCGCTTTTAATCACGAACAAAAATGGAACTGCTGTGGTGCTGTGATTGTGGCAAGTGAAGCACATGAGTGGAAAGACGGTGTGTGCCGAGAATGCGGATATGTATGTCTGCATAATGACGCAGATAAAGACCATATCTGCGATTATTGCAAAAAGACAATCTCTGAGCATGTAGATAAGGATAAAAACCATATCTGCGACTACTGCGAAAAGACAATCTCTGCTCATAAAGATGCGCCAACCAAAGAAATCAAAAAGGCTGACACCGTAACGGCTAAATTGCCCGATGATTCAAAGTCCCCTCAGACAGGTGACAACAGCAACCTTATTTTGTGGATTGCATTGCTGATTATCAGCGGCGGCGTTATGAAAGGAGTAACGGCATTCGGTAAGAATAAAAAACATTCTGCCAAAATTAAAGATAAGTAATATTTTACGCTCTGTCATGGAAATATAGTGAATACGGCACAGTAGGTATAGAAACCGCTGTGCCGTATTTCTTTCAGAATGACTGCTTTTGAAAAACAGGCACTTTCTCGGTCATCATACGATAAGCAAAGACAAAGAATAAATCCGCAATCCGGAATTTAATGCCAATACTTCCGAAAATCGGCAGACAAGTTTGTTAATAAGTTCGTATAGTTGCATTTGTTTTTATTTATGATACAATTAAAAGCAATAAACTTAACAGATTCTTATGCAGATAAAATTGCGGTAAAATTCGGAAAATATGTCGATAGCCTTGCACGAAAAAGTAAAATTGTTTCAAATTGCTATTGCACTTTTGTGATTTTTTCTTATATCTCTTTTATAATAAATCAAAATGTGATACAATATGACTGATAATCTGAAAACGGAGTTGATTAAATGAATTTCATCAACAGAAATGAAATTGCAAACGGTGTTTACTTTACAAACATTAAGGACAGCCGTTTTAAAACTATGAAAATCAGCGTGAATATTGTTGTTCCGCTTTCTGTCGAAACAGCGTCGGAGAATGCGCTTGTGGGCGGATTGCTTGTTCGTTCATGCAAAAAATATCCCGATTTTACTGTTCTCAGCAAAAAACTCAGCTCACTTTACGGTGCAGACCTCACTTCATCGCTTTCAAAACACGGTGAAAGCCAGGTAATTAAAATTTCCGTATCAGGTCTTGATGACAGATATTCTCTTGATGATGTCAGCATTGCCAAAGAACTTTCGGAGCTTTTGTGCAGCGTAATTTTTGAGCCGAATGTCAAGAACAACGCTTTTATTGAAAGTGAACTTGAACAGGAACGCAGACAGTTGCTTGATGTGATTGATTCGGAATTCAACGAAAAGCGAATCTATGCAATGGGACAGCTTATAAAGCATATGTGCAAGGATGAGGTTTTCGGAATCAAGCGTTACGGTACAGCCGAAAAAATCAAGGCCGCAACTGCCGAATCACTCTGCAAGGCATGGCAGAATCTTCTCAAAACCGCAAAATTTGAGATTCTCTATATAGGCGACAGCCCTGCCGATAAGGCAAAGGAGGTTTTTGCGAAAGCCTTTGCAAATATCGAAAGAAATGTTGTGACTTCATCTACTGATGTTATTAAGAATGTTTCAAAACAAAAACATATTACAGAGGAAATGGAGCTCTCACAGTCAAAACTTGTCATGGGATTCAGAACACAGATTTCCGCAGGTGATGAAGAGGCGGTTGCCGAAAGACTTATGTGCGCTGTTCTCGGCGGTACTGCAAGCTCAAAACTCTTTAACAATGTTCGTGAAAAACAGAGCCTTTGCTATTACTGCTCGTCCTCCTATGATTCAATCAAGGGTATAATGTATATCAACAGCGGTGTTGAGGGCGAAAATCTTGAAAAAGCCGAAAAAGCTATTCTCAAAGAAATTGAGGACATGAAGAACGGCGAAATTACAGATTTTGAAATTGAGGCAACAAAGCTTGCTGTTGTTAATTCATTCAAGTCAAGCAGCGACAGCGTAAGCGGTATTGAAAACTGGTACACAGGAAGAATCTTTAACGGCGACCTTGAAACTGTTGAAGAAGTTTCCGCTGAGGTTAATGCCGTTACCAAAGAGCAGATTGTAAATGCCGCAAACAAGCTCTTGCTCGATACGGTTTATGTTCTCAAAAATAAGTAAGGGAGGCGGACAGAATGAATATTACAGAAATTAAATCGGAAATTGCAGGCGACAGCTATTATAAAGTTGAACATCCATCGGGACTTACAATTTTTGTTTATCCAAAAGAGGGTTACACTTCTTCATATGCAATTTTCGGCACACGCTACGGCAGTATCAACACAAAGTTTTCCGTTAACGGCGGTGATATAATTACAGTTCCCGACGGTATCGCCCATTACCTTGAACACAAGCTTTTTGAAAGTGAAGAAGGCGATGCGTTTGTAAGATACGCAAAAACAGGTGCAAATGCAAACGCATATACAAGCTTTGAAAAAACCTGCTATCTTTTCTCATGTACGGACAAGTTTGACGAAAGTCTTGAAATTCTTCTTGATTTTGTTCAGGATCCCTACTTTACGGCTCAGACAGTTGCAAAGGAACAGGGCATTATCGGTCAGGAAATCAAAATGTACGACGACTCTCCCGATTGGCGAGTAATGTTCAATATGCTTGAGGGTATGTACCACAATCATCCTGTAAAAATTGATATTGCAGGTACGGTTGAAACAATTGCGGAAATTACAGCCGAAAAGCTTTATGAAGTTTACAATGTGTTCTACAACCTCAATAATATGATTCTCTGCGTTGCGGGTAATGTAACGGTTGACGGTGTGCTTAAAGTTGCCGACAAAATGCTCAATCCTTGTGAGAAAAAGGAAATCAAAAACTATTTTGAAACAGAGCCTTATGAAATCAAAGAACCTTATGTTGAGCAGACTTTCCCTGTTTCAATGCCTTTGTTCAATCTCGGCTTCAAAGAGAAAGCAGACAAGCCTCTTAACGAAAAGCAGCTTGCATGCACAGATATTCTTCTTTCGGCACTTGCATCAAACACGAGCATGCTCTACAGAAATCTTATGGATTCAAACCTCATCAATTCAAGCTTTTCTTATGAACTCTTTGAAGGTCCGGGTTATTGCTCGGTAATCTTCGGCGGTGAATCAAGAGCGCCGAAACAGGCGGCTGAGATGATAAAACAGTATATCTCGGATATTAAGAAAAACGGTATTGACAAAGAGGACTTTGAAATTGCAAGAAAGTCTGTTTACGGCGATTCGGTTTCATCGCTCAACTCAGTAAGCGCAATTTCAAATTCAATCATCGACTATGCAATGCAGGGTAACGAAATTTTTGCCTACATTGATGCGGTTGCAAATGCAAAGCTTGAGGATATCAACGCAAGGCTTGCCGAGATGCTCAATGTTGACAACTGTACTTTGTCTGTTGTAAAACAGCCTGATGAGGTGTAATTATGCCGTATCATGTGCAGTTTCCCGGATTTGGCTGGGAATTTGATATTAACCCGATTGCATTTTCAATCGGAGATTACAAGGTCTATTGGTATGGAATAATCATCGCCTGCGGACTTTTGCTTGCTGTACTTTATGCGTGGAAAAGTGCTCCCCGTTACAAGGTTGACGGTTCAAAGCTTGTCAACTGTGTTTTTGCAGGAATGATAACGGGAATTATCGGTGCAAGACTGTATTTCTGTTTCTTCAAATGGGATTATTACGGACAGAACCCGATTGAAATTCTCTATATCAACAACGGCGGACTTGCTATTTACGGCGGAATAATCGGTGCGTTGCTCGGCGGTCTGACTGTTGCCAAAATACAGAAAATGGAAATCATGCCTGTTCTTGACATCGCAATGGTCGGTTTCCTTATCGGACAGGGAATAGGCAGATGGGGCAATTTTATGAATCAGGAGGCATACGGCTCTCCTACGGATTTGCCCTGGAGAATGATGAGCGAGGGAACAGACAACATAGGAGTTCACCCGTGCTTTTTCTATGAATCAATGTGGTGTCTGCTCGGATTTGTACTTCTCCATTTCTACGGAAAATATAAGCAGAAATATTCGGGACAGATTTTCTTTATGTACCTTGTGTGGTACGGATTTGAAAGAACAGTTGTTGAAGGACTGAGAACAGACAGCCTTTATCTTCCGTTCCAAATTTTCGGAGCAGACATAAGGGTGTCACAGGTTCTTTCGGCAGTAATTTTTATAACAGGTATTGTATTCTTAATTATAAACAGAAAAAAGGAGGATTCTTTCTATGCAGATTATCGACGGAAAAAAGGTATCGGCACAGGTAAAGGAAGAGGTAAAGAGGCAGACGCTTGAGTTAAAGGAAACTCACAAAATAACCCCCGGTCTTGCGGTAGTAATCGTAGGTGACGATCCGGCGTCAAGAGTATATGTAAACAACAAGAAAAAGGCTTGTGAATTTGTAGGCTTTAAGTCTGAGGAGTATGCACTTCCGGCAGAAACAACACAGGAAGAACTTTTAAACCTTGTTGAAACTCTCAACAATAAGAAGGATATCAACGGTATTCTTGTTCAGCTTCCGTTGCCGAAACACCTTGATGATAAGGCTGTTATTGAGGCAATCAGCCCGCTTAAAGATGTTGACGCATTCCATGCCGTAAATGTCGGCAAAATTATGCTCGGTGAGTATGATTTTCTTCCATGCACGCCTGCAGGCGTAATGGAGATGCTCCATTCCTACAACATTGAAGTAAGCGGTAAAAACTGCGTTGTAATCGGCAGAAGTAACATAGTCGGCAAGCCTATGGCAATGCTTTTGCTCCACGAAAACGGCACGGTAACAATCTGTCACAGCAGAACAAAGAATCTTGCTGAAATCTGTTCACAGGCAGATATACTCGTAGCCGCAGTCGGCAGACCGAAGTTTGTTACTGCCGATATGGTAAAAGAGGGTGCGGTTGTGATTGATGTCGGTATGGACAGGGATGAAAACGGCAAACTCTGCGGTGATGTTGATTTTGAAAATGTCAAGGATAAATGCTCGTTTATCACACCTGTACCGGGCGGTGTAGGTCCTATGACAATTTCAACTCTTATGAAAAATACTCTCAAGGCTTGCAAAATACAGAATAACATTTGATATACTCAAAAAATATCGGGAAAATTGTTGACAGAAAGCTTTCTTTGTGATATAGTATATAAGCCGCATATTGTGGGTTTTAAGTGATTCGTTCCACCTGCACATAGCGAGCCCAATGTAAAGGATGGTACTAAAATGTACGCAGTTATTCAGACAGGCGGCAAGCAGTACAAGGTAACTAACGATGAGGTTATCTTCATCGAGAAGCTTGACGCAGAAGCAAGCGACACAGTAACATTTGATGTTGTGGCAGTCGGCACAGACGACGGCATCAAGGTTGGCACACCGCTCGTTGAGGGTGCTAAGGTTACAGGTGAAGTTGTAAAGAACGGTAAAGGCAAAAAAATCAGAGTTTGCACTTACAAGCCTAAGAAGGGCGAAAAGAGAGCAAAAGGTCACAGACAGCCTTACACACAGGTTAAGATTACTTCAATCGAAGCCTAAAAATGACTACGGTAACATTTTTTAAATCAGATGATATAATTTGCGGTTTTGAAATATCGGGGCACTCCGACTTTGCCGAAGAGGGCAGCGATATTGTATGTGCGGCAATCAGTTCTGCCGCATATATGACTGCAAACACTGTCACCGAGATTTTGCATATTAATGCACAGGTTACCGAGGATGACGGTCTTATGAAAGTAAGAATGTCACCGAATGACGCTTTAAAGGCTTGTGATATACTCTCAGGCTTAAAGCTTCACTTAACTGCTCTTTCGGAGCAATACAAAAATTTTATTAAAGTTAAATTTTCGGAGGTGTAAGGTAATGCTTAAAATAAACATTCAGTTATTCGCTCATAAAAAAGGTATGGGTTCTACAAAGAACGGCCGTGACAGTGAATCAAAGCGTCTTGGCGTTAAGCGTGCAGACGGTCAGAAGGTTCTCGCAGGCAACATCCTTGTAAAGCAGAGAGGCACACATATTCACCCTGGTGAAAATGTAGGCAAAGGCTCTGACGATACACTGTTCGCAAAGATTGACGGTGTTGTAAGATTTGAGCGTGTCGGCAAAGACAGAAAGCGTGCAAGCGTTTATCCTGTTGAGCAGTAATCTCAAAATTTATGAGGGTGGATTTTATATCCACCCTTATTTTTTACATTTCTGTTTATACTAATAACAAACAGGTCTGAGATTCTTTACATTTGTACTGATAATTAAACAGCAAAACTGTTACGGAGAAAAATATGTTTGTAGATACAGCGAAAATTAAAATAAAAGCAGGAGACGGCGGTGACGGTGCCGTTTCGTTTCACCGTGAAAAATATGTAGCGGCAGGGCGGCCCCACGGGCGGGGAGGCGGGGGGGGGCTTTACCGCC
>OBXI01000912.1_pt1 | contig 21946 bp, 17 predicted proteins | sample 1538161 | NCBI WGS metagenome assembly OBXI01 (sample SAMEA2580142, study PRJEB22360) | human gut metagenome | biome: human gut; feature: human-associated habitat; material: faeces | place: Denmark | collected 2008/2010 | reverse complement strand
ATTCAGTCTGAGTATCAAACAGCACCCATTCCACCAAATCGAAGCTGTCCGGATTATCTTGCAAGAACCTGTTTACTGTATGTACTGCAATCTTTGCTGCCAACTCAACCGGAAAACCATATGCTCCCGTTGATATGGAAGGAAATGCAATAGACCTTATTCCATTATCCATTGCCAACTTCATAGAATTAAAATAGCAGTTAGCAAGAAGTTCCTCTTCTCTATTTCTTCCACCATTCCATATCGGTCCGACAGTATGTATAACATCATCACATGGCAGATTATATGCCTTAGTGATTTTAGCCTCTCCCGTATCACATCCGTGAAGTGTCCTGCACTCCACCAGAAGTTCCGGTCCTGCGGCTCTGTGAATTGCACCATCTACTCCGCCTCCTCCAAGAAGAGAGCTGTTTGCTGCATTCACGATTGCCTGCACATCTGTTATTTTCGTAATATCACCTTTTATCGTCTTGATCAAGTACATTTTCTTCTCCTTGCCTTTACATTTCAATGCCTCATACCACATCTCAATAACTTCATTAGCAATCATATGGTTACATCCATATGCTTTTGCCAGTTTTTCTTCAAATCTGTACATCTGTTGTGAAGATATATCCTTGATTGAACTTATCTCCTGTGGTATATCTTCTTCCAAACAACCAATAAGTAAATTTCTCTTTAATTTGTCATTTGGAATATAATCTAATATCAGCGCCTTAAACAACCTGATATCTGACAATACGTCAGGATATTTAATAACCAAATCACACAATACGTTTTTCCTTTGATCTTTATCATTCATACCTGAAACAGTTTCATAGATTAACCTAACATGACTTGAATAGATGTGCTTACCAGATTCTTTTAATCTTCTTTCAAATTCTGAAACAAGTACTTCTTTTAAATATAAACGATTTCCCATACCCATACCTATGCATTTCATCTCTTTGGGTTCTTTTGTTATTGTATTTGGAAATCTTCTTCTTGCCTCTACCTCTAAGTTTTCATTCTGTATATAACTGAATCTATATAGCCACATGGCGTTCCCATGAATCGTTATAATCGTAATCTCACCTGGGCTCCCCATTGCTCCAGGATGAGCAAAAGTCCAAGCAATAATATCATGTTCCGATATTTCATCAATATTCTGCATTGTCAAATAAATAGGTTTATTCGTTCTATTCTGTATCAATCTCTTTTTATTTGCTCCTTACATTCATTTTTCTTTATACTGGTGTTCATCACACACAAGACAACGATTTCATACATGCCACGGTGTATCAGATAATCTATTATTTTCTACCATGCTATCACCCGGCTTCCTCAATTTACAATGTGTCGCTACTGCCATCCAGCCCTTTTTCCAACCTCATCACATAAAATAAATCCCAACACAGCTGCAAAATAATTAACATTGCTCGTTACAATCCCAAATATGCTTATTACAATAACAGCTCCTGTGCCGACCCAAATAGCCGAATCACCCTGATTATGATTTTTTCTCACCTTATGCAGCAACCATTGAAAAATAATGGTTATCACAAAAAATCCTACCCCATAGAAGATCATTTCAAACATAAAATCCTCCATACTAAATATCATGCGGCTTTAATGTATGTCCACAAGTACATGTCACATATGGTCCATACTTACCTAATCTTCCTTTTAATTCACCTCCATCATGCTTTGGACACCCTACGTTATGTGAACTAATATACCAGTTCATCAAATCAACTGTGAGATACTTTGTTTCTTTACATGCTTTATTAGAGCATTTCAAATAAGCAGTACCTCTCGCATTTTTAGTGAGTACCATATGGCTTTTACATGCTGGACAAAACTCTTTTTCTTCGACGAACCCTGCAAGTCCATATGCTGATTTTCCATCATCCGGCACTACCGCTCCACTGCTTGATGCCATAGGATGCGTTACCATATTGTTATCTTTCTTTAGCAGCTTCTTGGTATTTACACCTATAGCTACAGTTTCAATGTCAGTAAGTGCCTTTAGCATTTCTACAGTATTCTTACCTTTGAATCTGACCATCATATATACTACTGTCTTTAATGATGTAGTTTTGTCCACATCAAATTTCCAGTTTGCAGTCGGAAGTCCATACCATGCAACTTCATCATCTATAATAATTAAAGGAAATGTGGCATTTTCTGTACCTCGACAATAATTCTTCCAATGTTGTGGCAAGCTGGCATAATCATTTGATTTCATAAGGAGGTCAACACCTCTGCTGTCAGCATCATCGATCAGCTTAAAAATCTGATTTTCAGTTTCCCTAAGCTCACCACTAGGTAATGAAATAACAACCTTCCATTTTGCCTTAAGCATATCCTGTTCAAACTTAGCGATTGCATCCTGTTCATCCACGAAAATGTCAACTACTTTTCCCGGATTAATTGACTCAACATACGGCTGGAGTGTCTTATCCTGATATTCAACTACCTGATGATTTTTATTCTTGATATGCTGCAACAGCCTGTAGAATACATGATTTCTGCCTTTAAAAATGTTCTCCCAAAATCTTGCATTGGCAACTACAATAACTTTTCCTTTACCACGGGTAATAGCAACATTAATCAAACGCGTTACCTGATTTGGCTCTTTTCCCATCAAATAGCCAACAGCACCTTTAGGATAGCTCTCCACTGCATCAAATACAATCACATCCGATTCAGAACCCTGGAACTGATGAACTGTTGCACAGCGTATAGATGGTATATCTTTTGCGTAATAATCTCTGAGCATTGCTCGGATCAACCTGACCTGAGCCGCATAAGGGGTAATTATTCCCACATCATCTATATTGTTGTTCTGCGCATTTACCGCTGTTGAAAACGAAATCACAGCACTAAGTATATTAAATCTCGAACCATCTGTATTTTTATCTGCCGCACAGTAAGTACCGGCCATATCAACAAGATTTAATGCATCTTTGGCCAGAGGCTGCTTATTTATTACAACATCATTTTTCTTTTTATTTTGTCCGTTAAGTACGACACTGTTATCTTTCAGAAGCCCCTTGTATATAAACTTGCTTGGGAACTCTGATATAGCAGGTGCCATTCGCCTCTGCTCATTAAGCATCACAAGCCATGGATGCCAGAACATATTTCCATTTTCATCCACAATTCTCAGATAAGAGAATATATCTACCTGCAAAATACGCGCTGCCTGATTCTGTGAAATAGGTGCAAGCTGTTTGAAATCGCCTACACACATGAATTTTTCTCTTGCCAAAGCGGCTGCCGCAATTACCTGTGGCACATATGCCATTGATACCTCATCAAACATCACAAGGTCAAACTGTCTTTCGTCAAACATCGGATCAACGGTCGCTCTCGATATAGTGGTTCCTATTACAAGTGCGCTCTGCACGTAATTTCTCTCTTCCCTCCTAATCTCAGCACGAACTGCTTTTATCTTTTTCTCAATCTCCGTATATTCCTCAGATTTCATCCGATTCTTAGCTCGAAGTTCATCTCTTTTTGCATTTAATATATCAAGCTGTCTTGCAAAAGTCTCACATTTGCTTAGTGTATAATTAAAAGATGTAGCATATGGATTTTGCGACAGTTCTTCATCCCTTACATATCCAAAACGCAATATCTTACCATTTTCAAGATATGACTGTAAACTGCTGTCCAGCATTTTTACAACCTGCTTTATCACACCATCTACAGAAACATTACTGTGAGACACAATAAGAACTGACTTATTCTGAGCTATATACTTGTTTACAATTTTAGCCATTGTATATGTTTTACCTGTTCCTGGAGGTCCCCATACAGTAACAATGTCATCTGATTCAAGCTTTTCCGAAACCGCTGGCTGGCCCATAGGAACGTTTCTAATATCATCATTAGTTGCAAGTCCCGGTCCATCTCTCATAATCCTAATTGCAAGCTTATGTACATTTGGATTAAGAGATGTCATCCTCTTGTCCAAAGCCTCCAAAAGCTTCCAAGGTTCTACCATCAGATGAGCTGCATTAACCTTATCGTTTAAGTCCCTATCTAATAGAAGAATCATTTCAAAGTCTTCACATGCAAGCACTGAACCCACAGCTCTCAATCCGTCAAACGTCTCAACAACTACAGGTGCATCATCCGGAAGATGAAGCTCTGTCTCCATCTCGAATGAATATGTAAAAATCCCCTTATCACTTACGTTCAGCCTATTTCCATTTACAATCTTATATTTCTTTCCCTTGCCCTGCTTAAGATAAAAAATCTCTTTGTGTAAAGCATCAGAATATTCCGATATATCTGATGACGTATATGCTGTATACGATTCAAAAGTCTGAGTCTCCTCATTCTCTCCATTATTTGTATCTGTATCAGTAGTCTTCTCTGATTTTTGTTCATCATCTACCGTTTTAAGAATAAGATTAACTATGTCTATCATTCTGCTATGCTCAACCGAAGTCATTTGACACACTTCAACTTTTTTTAACATACTCTTTCTTGAACTGTCAGTATGATAAAAAACAGATATTTTCTTATTATTGCTACATAAAAATACAAATTCCACACCAGCATCTGCAACATATATTTTTCTGGACTCAACAGGTACACTTATGGTTACTTCTTTAGTCTTCCCATTTGAAAGTAACTCATAATCCATATGAGATGAATGCTCTTTTCCGAATCTATCAGTAATTATACATTTTTCCAAAACTGTATCAATTTCTTCCTGATTATCTTTATATATGAACTTGAACGATGCATCCACTCTGTCAGAAAACTCCTTAATAACCGGCAAAAGCAGTTTGAAATGAATATCGTTAAAAGTTCTTGAAATGACCGGCTGATATGCGCTCTTAGCCTCCAAATCTGCTCCATTCAAAGCAAACGTCTGCTTGATAACATCAAGCACTTCATCTCTGACACTGCTTTCTATAGCTTGTGCAATTAGAAACTTGTCTATATTAGAAAGCCCCATTTTAAGCTCACTTTTACTCTTAAATGGGACGTCTCTCATAGCTTCTCCAAGTCCAGCCTGAAAAAGCATCTGCATAATATTCTTTTCTGCTGAATAATCAGCCAATAAATCATTGCATAATGCAACACACTTCTTTTTGTCCTGATATACCTCATAACCATATCCGTTTGTTATTTTTTTTAATATCTTTACTATTTCTGCTGTATGCCACATATCTTATGCACTCCCTAAATCAAAAAATCCTAAACCAATAAGTACCTACATTTTCATTAGGCATCTCCTGAACTTTCACAGTCCTATTCAACTCTGCCATTGCTGCCTTGGCAACAATTTTCGTAAGCTCTGATCTTTTAAATTTATTAAAGAAACCATCTAACCTAAAATAAAAATCAGTCCGCCCTTTAGCAATCCCTTGAGTTATGTATGTTATCATCTGACTTCTATTCCTAAAAATCAGCTTGTTCTTTTCAAAATAATTATCTTCCGTTGAAATACACTTAGGCATCTCATCTTCAAAGCTATGTGTTCTGCTTATAATCTCATCTGTTACATTGAAATAATCATATGCAATTCTTTCCTTGGAAGCTCCGATATCCCATGTCACATCCACCTGATATGGACTCCCATCAATATCAATAACATTCCAAGCATGGTGTTCTTTCTTACCATTTGCCTCTGCTTCCCCGGTAGCCACAATACACTTGATATCCACCGCATTCAGCAATACTTTTACAGCTTTGGCAATTCCCTCACACTGGGCTTTCTGCTTTGCAAAAACTCCTACAATGTTATGTGAGAGAACTACTCTAGCCGGTTCATCCATGTCTGAGCCTTTAAAATCATATTTCACATTTTTACAGAACCAGTCATGGACTCTTATTTCTTTCTCATAATCTGTGCCTTCTGTCAGTTTTAACTGTGCAGCCAGATTATTCACTGCGTTTTCTATGTTACGGTTATACTTTCGAACAGTTTCCCTGCTGTAAAAATACTGTGGACAGATTGCTGTATGACCAAATGCATCCGTCGCCCAATTACACGCAGATTGATTGACATAGTATATCAACGGATTATCTCTCGTCATTGCCCGAAATATTTTGTTGAATACTTCTTTTGATAACTGTCCCTTGATTGGAATTGGAATGACATCCTCATGAGCCATCAGTCCATTATAGAAAGCCTTGTAAACCGCCTGTTCCTGCTTATTCAGTTGTGCATAATAGTAGCGGTCTACAATCACATCCGCTTCCTCCTTTACTTGTCTACATAAGCCATAACCACAGTGACATCATCACCGCATCCAAGCTCACTCGTCTCCTTGAGCCACTTTTCAAGATTATCTTTTACTGCCTCGTATCCATGCTCGCCAATCATTTTATAATACTCTCTACAGGTTTTATGAAACTCCTCTTCGCTCACAAAACTGTTGGAAAATCCATCTGTCGAAAGCATATATAAATATGGCACATCATCTGCTGCATTCTTTCTCCTTACGGATGCTACCGCTTTTCTCCATGCATCCAGTTTGGATAAAGAATGTGTCTCTGTGCCAAGAAATTTCTCTGGCTCTACCAATGGAGAAATCTCATCACCTGTAATATAGTTGATGTCGCCATCACCTATCTGAAATGAGAATACAAAGGTATCTGTAATCAGCATACCCAGAAGTGTAGTTCCATACAGAGAGTAAACCTTTTTCCAGTCGGTACTACCTTCTTTGTCTAATACGCTGCCATCTTTGTTCTTATAAAATGATTGTTTTACTCTTGCCTGCCATTCCTCACATATGTCCTGTGCGAAGCGCATATCGCCTTCTCTGTTCAGAAATGTTACCAGATTCGTAAGACCATCCTTTTCTTTTCCATAATTGAGCAGATAGTTTTTCATTACTGTGCAGAAAGTATTTACCGCAATTAAAGAACCTCTGTCGCTTCTGGGGCACTTTGAGCTGCCATGTCCATCTGCTACAGCTATAATCGTAATCTTATCTGAAATTTCTTCTATCTTGCAGTTATCTTGAAGAGGTAATCCATTCTTTTCGTGAGTAGCGCCTTTTACACTTTTGCCAAATACATAACGCTTCATGAAATCCCTCCTTTTTACCAAACTGCTCCATCGTCAAAGTCATCCGGACTAGGAATATTACTCATATCTATAACAAGTGGTGCTCCTCCATTTGCAGGTGCAAAAGGATTTCCACTGCCTGCAGGTGTAGATACTGCGTCAGCATTCATAGGTTTGCTTGCTGGAGCGGATACCATAGATGCAGTTGTAGACGCCCATTTAATCATCTTTGCAAGTGCAGCTGCATTATTTGCCTGTAATATCAGTTCCTTGTTACCTGTGAAGTCTTCAAGCACATCATCATCTGCATCGGAACCGATAGAAATCGCAATCTTAACTGCTTTCTTGAACCAAGGAAGTGCTTTTAACTTATTCAGTCCATCCTTGTAAGAATCCGTTGGCTGTCCATCAGACAATAAAACAATTACCGGTGGTAATGCTCGTGTTGGCATTGGCGGAATAGAAAGCTGTGCTGCCAGTAATTCAAATGCTTTTCCCATCTCTGTTACACCATTTGCTTCCAAAGGATTCCACGAATAATCCTCAACCGGTACAGGCTTTGCAGTAAGCCAGCTTGCCCCGGATGAAAACTGAAGTGCCCTGATAAGCAGCTGTGCATTCGGGTTATTATCCGCAGCTGATGCCATCTCCGGAATACACTCCTCAATAGCTGTATTCACCACTTCCATCTTTCCGTCATAAGACATTGAACCTGAACAATCCACTACCCAAAAGAAATGAATCGGTCTGCTTGCCAGTTCTCCACCTGGTCTTTGTAAATCTGCCATAACAATTTCCTCCTTTTACTTGAACTCTCCGACTGACTCGGAGAAATGTATTTTCACGCCTGCTGCAATACCTGCTGTCTTTCCTACTTCAACAGGAATCTGTGTTCCATCCGCTTTTTCATAAGTCCAGTTTAATTTATCTTCATTGCGGATTCCCCATAATGCCGGATTCTTTGGATTCTGAACTACTTCTCCAACTACTGTTTCCATATCAAAATCACTGTAAATGTGATGATGTAACAGCTTACTGTTCTGGTTCAGCACTACAGTATTCTTTCCAATTACAATCCTTGTTGGTACTTTCACTGTCTGCTGGCAATTCCAACATGTATGTGCCACACCATTAGCTTCCAGACTTTCATCATAGAAAACACTGGCACCACAAGTGCATTTCATTAATCCACTCATCATATTAGCAAATAAGTTCATCCATTCAGGCTCCGTTACTCGCTTGCTTGGATTATTAAGTCCGACTGTAAAAGATTTGATAAACAACTGGCGCAGCTGTTCCGGATATAATGGCCAATAAATATTGGCGTTATCATGGATTCCCGGCACCGGTCTGTTTGTCTTATTATCCGGATCGAAGATAAAAATAGGATCCGTTCCATAGAGTTTTACTCTGGCTGCCATATCCATACACTTGATGCTTGCTTCCTGCTTCCCCTCCAATGGGTGATTTACCATAAAGAGGTAAAACAGCAATACCGCTAATGAATATCTGTCCGTATCCCTTGATGGTCTCGCTTCACCTCTTACGATCTCAGGTGCCATAAATCCCGGTGTACCAAGATCTCCTCCCGGCTTGCTGTTGCCATATGATACATTATCATTGTCGCAAATTAAGACATCTCCGTTATCCGGATTAAAGAAAAGATTTCCAAATGAAATATCCTGATACTTTGCCCCGGCAATATGTAGATTTCGATAACCTTTTGTAAGATTAAATGCAGTCCTGCATATGACATAAAATGATGGATTTACACGATTCTTCATCAAATCCACTATGCTCTTATAATTCCTTGGACGAAGCGGCATGATATATCCAAACAAGTTTCCCTGCGATGGAACAATCAGTTCCATCGGCCAGAGAAACGAACTATCCGGTGCTCCCTTTGCAATAATCTCTTCTAATAATTTCTTCTGCCGTGCTGTAGCACTTCCCTTGAAATACCACTTCAATGCGTAATGCTTTCCATCACATTCCACATCATAGACTTCGCCTTGTCCACCGGCACCCAGAAGATTCACTACAGTGTACTTATTTCCGCTTTCCGAAGTAAGTATTGTTCCGTTTTTTAACTGTCCCTCCATTATGGAATCTGCCTCCTTTGCTTCACAAGCTGTAATACTTCATATAATAGATTTCCATCATCAACATACATATTGTATGTTTTACTGCCAAACTGCAGCTCACAGGCATCTACATACGGAGTTACCGCTGTTAGATATCTATATGTTTTATCAAACCCCTTTTCAGAAGCTTGAAATACAATTCTCTGATTAGTCACATACAGGATTCCCCTATGCTGTACAAGCTCACCATGCTCAATAGGCTTCGCCACACCCACATTCCAACGATTGCCTTTTAATAATCCCGGTGTACTGTGTCCCACATGCCGGTATTGTTTTACTACCTTGATTTCAAGATTGATTGCTTTATCAATATAATGTATTTTCTCACCACGCTTGAGAAATAAGCTGTCTGTATTCAATATCGGTAATCTTCCTGCACGGATCTCGTTCTTCGCAGCTATAGGAAGTATGGAATTTATCTTAGGTGGCTGATTATTGCCAAATATTGCATCCAATAAGCCCATACATATCACCTCTTTCCTGTATTCTATCGTAATTTCATACTTTATGTGTCGCATCGCTGGCGACATTACACCAGCTGATACTTAATCTTATTCTTCCTGCAATACTGCTCTGCAAAAGAACCAAAGGAGCATTGCACAATAAACATATTATCCGTTCCCGCAAAAGCATCCTGACCAATCTGCTGTACACTATCCGGAATTATAATAAAATCCAGATTGGAGCAGCCGAAAAATGCCCGTTCACCGATAGAGTTCAATTTCTCATGCAATTCTACTTTTTTAAGTCTACTGCAATTCATAAACATCCGATCAGTTATCCTTGCAATGTTATCCGGTATCTTAATATGCTCCAGCGATTGGCACTCTGCCAATAAATCATCACCTATCCAAAATACACTCTTTGGAATATTAAGTGTCCGTAAACCTGTTCCTTTAAAGGCTGCATCTCCGATTGTCTTAAGCAGTACCGGCAAGGAGATTGATTTTAAGCTGTTACAATTCTCAAATGCTGAGTTTTCAATCTCTTCTACGCTGACCGGTAATACCACCTGATGCAATTTCTCACAGTCAGAAAAAGCATTTAGTCCTATGTATTTAAAGCCTTCAGTCAGAATTGCCTCTTCTATAGAAGATTTGCTAAAACTGTTATCCGCAATCTCTATAACATTTTCATTGCCAGACCTATTTTGAAATATAATTGTCTGGTTCTTATCTCCACGGAATCCGATTACAGCCAGTCCGTTGCCTCTGCGACTTTTCTCATATACAAATAAATCTCCATATGATTTTCCCGAAGATGACTTATTATCTTTTATCGCCGGACCACCACCCTGCTTCTGCACTGATATGTCACAGGCTTTTCCCAATACTTTATTACCATAACAAGAACACCATACTGACACGATCCAATCTGCATTCACTCTGCTGATGCCATAGTCATCCATCAACTGCTTCACATACCGGAAAGCAAATGTATTATTGAGCAGATTCGCCCTCTGAATATCCTGTGCAATTCCCATGTTGTATGCCATAAGAATCAGATTGATATTCTTTGCCTCTTCCGGAAATATATCTTTTACCAATGCAGTAAACTGTCTCTTATCATCTATTGAATTTTCATACTGTCGAAGCATTGCTTCAAAATCCTGCTCAAAAATACCTCATCACCTTCTTTACTCTACCCCCAAAGCTTTATATACTGCTTCTTCCGGAGAAGAATAGAATATCAGACTAAACGCTCCAACTAAGTCAGATGGTACAGTTCCAAGATCTGCTGCCGATGTAATTGGAAGAAGTACCTTCTTAGCTCCACTATCAAGGCACACTTGCAATGTACTTGCCAAGTCTTCTACCTTAATAAGTGTTCCACCGATACTAATCTCACCAAGTACTGCAAGACTGCTAATTGGAGGCTTACTAAGTGCTGCCGATGAAATAGCAATCAGTGTAGGAAGTGCGAGATTTCCTGTCATTCCAAGTCCCTGCATATCCTGATAATTGATGATGTAATCCTTAGTTGTTGTACTGATATTTCCAGATATTGCATTGCCGTTTGCCTTCAGATAATTAAATGCCGTATTGGTTGCTTCCTTCGGCTCTTTTCCGGAACCAATACCTGTACAAGTCAGCTTTCCATTTCCTGGCATCATCTGCGTTTCAAGACGATAGCAGCCTATCATTCCAGTCTTTGACTTTGATACTGTATATAAGCATCCCGGCTTGCCCATACCTTCAGGAATCATCTTGCCACCGCCCTGCTCCGGTACGGATACAAAATGCTCATCAAAACTGTCATTGTCTATGTATGAGAAGTTCACATCATAGAACTCCATTCCACCAATCTTCTTAAGCTGTTCTTTTACTCGTCTACGAAGTTCAAGTGAAATATCCATGATCTCTGCAACTTCTTCCTTGCTGACTTCTCCATCCGGATAAATCAATTTGATAAATCCGGAAATCAGCTTACGAACAGCAATTGCATCTCTCTGATTTAAATTATTTCCTAATTTGAAATACTTCTCTGCTATATTGCTGTAATTATCCTTACGAAGTTCACGCATGAACTCTGACAGATAATCTGTGATAAATCCATAATCATTTGTAAATGAATCCGGTCTGTACTTAGGAATCTCCCAGCCCGGTATATATGCATGGAAACGGTCAAGGAAAGCAGTATCTGTACCCATTTCAGGAGGAAATGGATCAAACAGGCTTGATGTCTTCTGCAATGTCTCAACACTCTGATTGATATTACCTACAAAGACCATTGATGCCTTTGCCTGTATCTCAGCCTTGCCACGAGAAAATGCACCTGATGCCATATATCCCTTCATAATCTGGATGCCATCTTTATCCTTAAACTTGATACCTGCAACCTCGTCAAATGCTACAACATCCCACATTCCAACAAGACCTACTGTATTATTAGACATGTTATAAAACAGATTGGCAACTGTAGTCTGTCCTCCGGCAACAAGAATACTGTTTGGAGAAATCTGCTCATATATGTATGATTTACCTGTAGAACGTGGTCCTAATTCACACATATTAAAGTTGTTCTCAACAAGCGGAATCATACGGGCAATCAATAACCATTTAGCTCTGTCAGAAAGCTTGTCCGGCTCCATACCAGTAGAACGAAGCAGAATATCCATCCATTCTTCCTTAGTAAATGCCTTACGACCATTCTTTACCTCATCCATATCAACATGAGGCATCTGAATCGGTGTCAGCTTTCTGATACGGATAGGCTGTGTATTCTTCTTATCTTCCTCAATAAACTCATAATCAAGCTGGAGAATACACCAGATACCACCACAAAGCAGGCGGTCAAAATCCTTCACGTAATCAGCACTGATAGGAATATTCTTAATTCCAAGGTTAGAGAATGTTGCCTCGTATCTGTCTTCCTTGGTATTAAGCACTACAGTAATTCTATCAATAACTGTATAGCTTCCTCTCTCTCGAAGAAGTGACAATATCTTCTGTGCTTCATCTGGGCGAACATAGTTATCACGCAAAATACGTTTCACATTGTCTACTCCCTCGTCAATAATCTCCTGATCATCCGAATTACAATACTGTCCGAGAAGATATTCTAGTACATATACCGGAACATTTGCTCCTTCTCGGATTGACTTTGTTAAATCCTTGCGTACAATACGTCCGTCATAGTATTGGCGGAGTTTCTGTTTTATAATTTCTCGTCTGTCATCGGTTTCGTTTATTGCTCCTGCCGAAAGATTAAATTCATCCATTTTATTTTGCCTTCCTTCACATATTATAATGAGTCTGTTTTTTCTTCTTTATTGATACTACTAATTTGCTTTGTCAAATTTTCAAATTTAGCTGCAGTTCCTATAGCATCTATCTCATATTGTTTCCTAGCATTTCCTATTCTCTCAAACTCTTTTTTAGAAGCTTCCAAGGCATTATTTATCTCTTCTGTTGAGTCATACCAAGTAAAACTAGTTGCTAGTTTTTCCATTGCTTCTTTATATCCTGCGTTCACATCTATAGCCGAGTATTTTAACGCACTATCTTTTATAGCATTCACTAGACTTTCCTGAAAATTATTTTCTATGGGTTTAACCAATTCACTGATTCTTTTGCTAAATGAAAGCAACACACTTCCAATTAAGTCCACATTTATACTCTTTGATAGTAACTTTCCCGTCATAGTCGCGAAATTTCCTAAAATGTCTATCTTCTTCGGTAATTCAATCTCCCTCGTAATAGCTGATTCTATTGCCTTATCTAGTTTCGTATTTATATTCTTTAACCTTGAAATAGTTTCATTATATTGTTGTGTCGTTATCTTTTTTTGATGAGCAACGCTGTTGCGTACATCATGAATATCATGCATAGAAGCTTTCCATTCACCAACATCTCCTATTTCGGCAAACACTCGCTCCCATAAACTCTTGGGATCTCTTACTCTTCTAATCAGAGAACAAATCTTATCCTTATCAAGTGATTCCATTTTTTCATCTGTCAATTCATTATGTAAATAATTGTTAGTATCCACCTTCGGAGGTAAAAAAAGATAATTCTCTAATTCTGCTAAATCAAAGTATTCCAATACCTCATCCATATTGATATTAGAAAAGCCACTTCGTGCCTTCTCCGATATTGATGTCTTAGTATCATAATCTATAGTATTATCAATCCATTTGTCACCATATGATCTAGTTACCATTAATAGAATCATATATCTCACTTTTCTTTCATATGCTGCATACAGAGGATATAATTTTTTACAATAATATTCTGATAATCCATCATATACCTTTAGAAAATGAAAGTATGGCAACAATCCGCTTCTTTTGATGTCCTCTAAGATATATTCTAAGCATTTAGCATTACTGTAAATACGTTCATCTGATGATAAGGTAAAAAAACATCTGTTATCATCTTTGTTATTGCTAAAAGAATATTGAACTTTGCAATCATCTATGATAATCGTATTTTCTCCAGGCTCAATATTATAATTACTTTCCAAATATTCACGCAAAATATCAGACAGGTTCGCATTATCATTTCCATACTTCTTTTTTATAAGTATATATTTCATCGTTATATGAGCCAAGAAATCACCTTCTCTCCAAGATTGTCATCATTATACACATTCCTACTATCAAATCCTGTTTGCACTTATTTTAAACAGATATTTCTCCTGCACTTTTTTATGTTCTACTCTATGTGAAGATCTTCTTCTTTTTATTTTAAGTTCAGGTATAGTTATTGACGGATTCCGTTTTGCATATTCCTCGCGACATATGCTAACAAAATCCTGAAAATCCTCATATTGCTGTAATTTATTCATTTCTTTTTGTTTTGCTTTATATTCTAATTTTCCAGTATGTAGATTGTATATGTTACCACTCCATATTTCCAATTTATAATTTCCATCAAGAGAATGACCATGTGGCACAGATGGCCAATAGTCATCGTCATTTTTATGAAACTCCCAATACATATTTTTTATTGGAAGTTTTGGACGAAGCATAGTAATTCTATCTTTTATTTTTCTAGCATGTATTTGTTTCATACTCATACCCTTACCTTAAAACCCAAAATCATCAACAAACGCAATATCAATCATAAACTCGTACTGCTGCAAGATATTCTTCTCATCATTTGCATCTGCCAATACAAGATAATACTTGTCTCCATACTTATATTCTCTTGACTTCAAAGTAAACTTCTCATGGAATGTTCTCTTCTCCGGCGCATCTTCCCTACTATTGGCAATCATAGGCACATCAAATGAGATTTTTTCGCCATCTTCCGTAGTAAAGTAAGCCACGATACTTCTTGCTTTCATGGTGTCTGTGACTTTCTCTGTCTGAATAAAATCAAAGTATGTGATAAGGTTTGTCACCTTACGGGTAACAGATGTAAGGACAACATCTACATAATCGTATGCCACACCTCTGGTATTTGTGGTAAGTTCAATGACCGGTACTATCATCTCCTGCAAAGACGTACCACCATGCACATAATTCTGTCCACCTCCGGCAACCTTGAAAATATCTGCTCCTACCGGAGTATCCACATAAAGTTTATTGAGATATGCCATTGTTCTTGCCATAATTCCCTGCTCATTTACTGCATCTTCTGTAATGAGGAATCTCTTGTTTGTATAAAGGCATTTATCCTTTGGATAAGTTACCTTGTCAAACTCCTGTAATCTGTCTCTCTTATATAAGAAGCCATGGTCTGCAGTTATGAAAAACTTTGGTGCCGATACATAACCAGTCAGTTTCTTAACCAACTTATGTATCTCTTCTATCGCCTCTGCACAAGCATTGAATACCTCATTCTCACTTGCAGGCTTGTCTCCTCTTGCATCCACCTGATTGTGATAGATGTACACGATATTCTTGCCCTGAATCAATTCCCTGATTCGAGTCTGATTTGCATTTGCCACTTCATCAAATGACAATGCCACATTATTTTCATTATAAGATTTCAGAATCTTATCCTTTTGCTCCATACTTGCACATGCCTGTCCATCAACATTTACATTCAAGTTGCCATCCACCTGCATCTCTTTATGTGGAAGCAGACTCGCCATTCCTACTGATGTAACAGATGGCAGACTGCTAAGCATACTCTCCATCTTCGGTGTACACTTCTCATCCAATTCTAATCTACCGAAAAGTTCCTTTGCACACTCATATCGGAAAGCATCGGAAATAATCACAATGACCCTCTGCTTTCCATCGTAGCCTCTAAGATAATGCTTATAGAAATCTTCCTGCTTAGGCAGGTCTGTAGCATTCATTGCATCATTTGTAAAATTCTCATTCCACTTTGGTGTTATCTTCTGCAAATATGTATTCGAATAAATATTCTCTACTCTCTGTCTTACATCAGAAAATTTGCTGTTATCTTCAATCTGATCATATGCATAATAAAACCATCTATAATATGAATCTATCAGGTATGACTCTTTCTGATAATTTGTAACCAATGTCTGAATATCACTTGAAAACTCCATAAGTGATACAGACTTCATCATCAAATACGCATACTTGATAGTTGTATATTCATTCTTGTATCTTTCGCTATAATGATATGCCTTAGACATTCTCTGGTCAGCTACCTGAGCAATATTAAGTCCATCAATCTGTGCATCTAAAATCTCATCATTTAACTGTTCCAATGCCCAGTCAATAATAATGTCATCTAACCCAGCAAACGCATCACAAGCGAAAACGTCCGCCAACTGAAGAGAACTATCTTTTTTCTTCTCCACATCTTCCTTTAATCCATCCTGTATTCTTGTCACAAAACGTAATGACTTATCTATTCTTTCTACAAGTTTGTCATAGGCATCCTGATAATTCACATTGTCCATGATATTACGGATAAAGACCACAACATCATTACGCTTTTTAAGAATATAAGTCCTCATTGCTTCCGGTACAGTAGCTTTTAATGTAGATGATGCATATGTTAATATCATACAAGCGGACAAATCATCCATGTTCGGCTTTTCAGATTTATATCCAAAGAATTTTTCACAAAGCTCCCAGAATTTATCAGTCAATCCATTATCATCTAATGCCTTAAAATACTTCTCATTGTCACCGAGCATCATCTGCTTAACTACTTCCTCAAAATTTGGAGTCTTTACATCCGTGAGTACAGCAATCAAACCAATATCAATTGTCTGCGCATTGTAATGGTCAATTCCAAGTTCCTTGAACTTCTCAATACGATGCTTATTCTTCCAAAAATTACCATACTGTGATAAATGTTCCTTAAAGCGATTATCAATGCCAATCTCCTGAGACATCTGCGACACTCTGTCTGTATAATAAGGTGTTGAGTAATAATACATATCTGCGAGAGGATTCTCTGCATCACTTGGCTTTGCAAAGGCTGCATAGACAAGATATTTACTCTCTTTATCCTCTTCGTTTAATAAATACTTTGAATAGAGCCAGTTCGTGCCATCAAGAATGTGCAGCTTTACATCACCAAGCTGCAGTTCCGATACCTCATCCTCGTATTCACCTTTATCATCAAACCAGAATATGATTCGTGTCTCTGACCTGGCAAATTCTGTATTTAATTGATCCTGTATGTTCTGTAAATCCATATTTCACCTTCTAATCCATTTGTGCAGATAGTCTGCACAAATATTTATATTCAGCCTATGCTAATTAGTGTCCGATAAATGTTCACTTATCGAACACTTTGTATCCGATAGTCCGCAAAAGTGTCCGATAGTGTTCAATAAAGTGTTCGATAAGTAGCAATGTGACCACTAAATCACATATTTAGTTGCCGGTCCTTTTCCAATCTTCGTAATCAATCCTTTTTCTATCATCTTATCAAGCAATTTTCTAGCTCCTGTCTTTGACTTATAACCACCTATATCAGCGGCTTTTTGAGAAGAAATACTTCCATTCTGCCTGATATACTCAAGTATTTTATCTTCTTTTGACAAAGCAATTGCTTCTGTTTGATTTGTATTTTCATTTCTGATATTAGCAGCACCTGGAATATATACCACTTGTCCAACTTCGAGCTTTAATGTTACCCTGTCACTGCGCTCTGAGAAATCAAATTCCGGTTTCTTCCAATTTTGTTCTGCCCATGCTGTCATAATCTTATCGACACCACTTCCGGCACGCTCACCGACATTTACAAAGCCAAACATCTTTAAAATATTCGGATTTCGTGGATCACTATTGCCACCTGCATAAAATTCCTCTTTTGTTACCCTGATAGTACCTGGATTGGAAATGCTAAGTTCCCTACCCTTTTTAACAACAAGAATTCCTCGTCTACCATAATAATTTGCATGTGCCAGTGCATTTGCCAATGCTTCTTCCAATGCATCATGCACATCCACTCTATCTACACGATATCCATTTCGTCTATTTGCAAATGGAACTGCTACATCATCGTCCATTCTGGTGCGCACCTTGCAGAAAAAATCATATATATTACCGCTCCAATCACCTTCGTTTGAATGTGTCCGGAATAACCAGCGTACAGCTTTATCATCACATTCCTCTCGATAATCCAGAAAATAATTAGGAAAAATCTCCGTAATATGATAAGCCTCTCCAAAGAATAATAGTCCTGCTATCGTTGGAGATAATGTACCATTTTTATTCTTTGCTACTGCCCTTAATTTCATAAGAAACTCATCATTTTCAAGGGCATTCCACGGATGTCCACTGTGAAGCTGTTCAAAAATGATTCTATAACCTTTTATCGTATCCTGGTTCAGCACATCCAATCCAAACTCATCCAGCACTTCCACATCACCAGATACATCTCTCTGGTCTGCAAACATTGCCCTGACTGCCTCTTCGGTACAGAGGAAGTCACCTTCATAATCTCTTTTATAAGTACCTTTCATCGGATCTGTCCCAATGTATACCGGCTTATCATGCCTGTCTGCCGCAGGTACATCAATTCTTAATATTTTCTTTCCTTCAACAGCCACAGGTCTGACATGATGATTCAGTAAGATATTCTTTGACACCTTATTTCTGTCATTTAAAGTGCTCCAGAAATCCTTCTGATATTTAACAATTTGCTTGTCTGTTAAGCCTTCAACTGTAAAAGAATCTCTGTGTTCCTTTATTCCAAGCAGAATCGTGCCACCATTGGTATTTGCAAACGAAGAGTAAGTCTCCCATATGCTCTCTGGGAGTCCACCAGTTGCCAATTTGCATTCTCGCTCATGGTCTTCGACAAGGTTCAATTCATTCAATATTTCATGCTTCATCTATAATAAAAAACCTCCTGCTTAAGATTTATTCACAACTTTTGTCCTTGCAAAAACTACCAATTTTTACCTTTTGCTTGCTGATGTTTGTTTTTGAGAATCTATGATAAATAATTTAGGTGGATTCTCCCCATTTTCCAGCCTAAACTTATGAAGACTCTCAATCTTATCATCCCGTACAGGATTTCCAACTTTAACATATACAAATACTCTCTGTGTAGTACCCTCAGCTTTTGCATACTCTTCAATTTGTTCTTCGTATCCATGAATATAATCAGCATTTGATGAAAGCTTTATCTCAACAACAGTCTTATCATTTCCTCTGCTCATTTTTAAATCTACTGGTCCAGGACCTTCATTTGCTTCGAATGCCATATCTATATTATTTTGTGTGCAATAATACTTTCCCGAAAGATGCAAAAGTCTTTGTAATGATTTTTCTCTTTTGCTTGTTGATGCTGACAATATTTCGTCCCAACCTCGATTGTTTTCTATCCAATCTCTAAATATTGAAAGGACTTCTATGGTTGCTTCCAAACTACTTAGTTCTCTCTTTGCAGAATGTGAAAGCACATCAAATATTCCCTCTCTTTTAATCTGCTTAAATGTGCTTGCTACCAAATATTCAGCATTACTTTCAATTTCATATGGTGCTATTGTCTGTGTACGATAGTTTTCTATCATTCTGCCACATCGCTCAGAATTTTTGAAAATATGTTCTTTCAAATATTCTTTCTTATCTGCCGAACACATTTTTCTCCATTCTTTTCCAACTGCCTCATTTACCTCGTCACGAATTGCTTGATTCTCTTGAATCACTCTATCAATATCGCTCCAAGATTCTGCTATTGGAATCTCATGTAGAACTTCTTTCGGTAAATAAAGAAGTTCACATTTTTTATATGGGTTAATTGCAATTTCCCCTTGAAATTCAATATTGGGATATTTCTCAGTATTTATGTTCAACTTTCTATTTATCTCTATCGTATAATTTCTTATATCCGGCAATATAATAGTTGCTATCATGTCACTCAGGCGATCTGCTGAAACATTCTTTTCAAAAAGCCCTACAAGTTGGAATATTTCCGGCTGTTCTGAACCAGATTTAACTATATCAAAAGCATCATTTATTACTTGTTTCGACAAAATCGGACCAAACCCTGCATCAATTCCAGTTTCTGATACGCCAAGATTAATTCCACTTACTCCTGGAAAGTGAAAAAGTTCCAGTGCAGCCCTATATAACTTGTCACCCTTACTTTTGGAAGAATCAAGCAAAACCATTATTTTACGATAGAAGTTATTAATTCTTTCATAGGAACCTTGAAACTCTGGTGTTTTATTTACTTTAAGTCTAAGTAAATTAATAAAAAATGGACTATCTCTATTAATTATAGAATCAAATACACCAAGTTTTTTAAATTCGTTATTCAAGTTCAAAAACTCTGTAACAAAAATATCTTCCATATATAATCCTTTCCAAATATAATTTTGCTTAATTTTAACAACACATTATATCTTTGCCAGCAAATCCACTTTCAATGCTTTCTTACCTTCCTGTGCCACTTCCACACCTTGGAGTTTTGCATAATTTACCTTTACCCCATCATCCAAATCAATCTTGATTCTCTGATTAGCTACATGAGCAATTGCTTCATCATATATCTTCATTTCTGCAAGCTGTTTTGTATATTTTGTTACCGCCTTTGTAGCTTTTGATTTTTCTGAAGCTGATGCCGCATTGTCAATTGTATACTGTGCACTCTGCATTGCTGTTTCTACATACTTCTGTGCTCTATGAAGATAATCTGTTCTTACTCTGCCGACTGTATCAGCATCATAACGGTGCATGTAAATAAGTGCCTTGAAACCATTTTGCTTACCACTATCAAACAGCCAATAAATAGGGCGTTTACCAGAACCTGTAACAGAATAAGTATTGCAATGATCCTTGAAGAAATCATTTAAGAAATAATTTCTTATTACTTCTCTGCTTGTGTTACCTTTGTTGCCAAGTGCTTTTGCAATAAAATCAAGGTTTGTTTCCAATGATTTCTCACCATATACAATTTTCACCCATTCACAGAATCTTGAAACAATATCATCCGAGAAATATTCTTCATCACAAATAGGAATGATATTATCCCTGTCTGGGACAAATGCTGAATAAATACTCTCGTCCCATTCCCCTCCAGCATAAGCTAAGCCTTCTTTATTAAGGGAATACCGACCAAACATACAACCTACAGCATAAGAAATCAGGCTTTTAATGTCTCGCTGTAAGTCTGCCTTACGAACTGTAACATCCTTGTCTTCTACCTCTGGTGATAATTCATCCTGCAAACCATAAATATCAATAAAAATACGATTTAATTCTTCTTCATTTGCTTTGAGTTGATTAAAACGTTCATTGCATTCATTCTCCCAGCAAGTGTAACATTCTGCTAAATCAATATCTGTTGTATCATCAAACAATGCTCTGTTTTGTGAAATAACAGATATTAAAGGATGGCTTTTAAAATCCCATGATGTTTCAAATGAGTCCCAGTCTTTTTTCGATAAGTTAATCGATGCATCGACCAATTTATCCACTTGATTATTTGCACTATATACTAATGGTAATCTTTCAATTGGACCTGCATTAAAATGATAGCTTGGAGCTAAAAATAATAGATATGTTTTAGCTACAATACTATTCATAAATCCTAGAACATATGCTAAATATTTCCTATTGTGCATAAATGCCGATGGCGCACTTGAATTAAATATCATCCCTTTTGGTAAATATCTAACTGACAAATTACCTCCTGAAGTTATATCAGACCATGTCAATCCTTCCTTAAAATAATACTCCGAGCCAACAATTCTTCCTCCGCTTGCACCTTCTGCTGCTTTTCTAATATCTCTACCATTATCATACCAATCAACAACATAATCTAAGTTTCCATACCATTTTCTGAAGCTTCCACCTTTAGGTTCTGGTATAAATCTGTATTCTTTGTCACTAGTATAGCTGTCAGTAATTAACTCGACTTTTTGACTGGCAACGTATCAACCA
>OBXI01000902.1_pt1 | contig 22189 bp, 25 predicted proteins | sample 1538161 | NCBI WGS metagenome assembly OBXI01 (sample SAMEA2580142, study PRJEB22360) | human gut metagenome | biome: human gut; feature: human-associated habitat; material: faeces | place: Denmark | collected 2008/2010 | reverse complement strand
AAGGAACAGGCGCGGATCAGCGATTTGTAAAAAACGCTTTCAAAAATGCGGAGTGTCACCTTGGATCCTTATAAATAGTTCTTCTTATCTTCTTTCTGACTCATACATGACCAACACCACCACTTCAAATCAGGATTGTATAAAAACGAATAATCTATAGAATTCTTACTAAATTATGCTATAATATACAAGATTAATCAAACAGTTTCAAAATGAAAGAGGGAGTATCAAATGAAAAGGTTATTATTAGTTTTAATGCTGATTCTGGGAGCAGTAATGATCACAAGCCGTCCGGTGGCGACTTATGCATATACAGATGAAGAAAAGCAGCAGGCGAAATCATGGCTGTCTTCGCATGGTTATCCACCAACAAGAGCAGGGGCAGAACAGGCATATCAGGATTATATGGATGGAAAGATTGATGTTCCAGAAGCAGATGCATATATGGGAAAGAACCAGAAAAATGAGATAGAAGAAAAGAAAAATTCAACTGTGAAGACAGAAATAAAAAAAGATAAACAATCTGAAAATACCAATAAAAATAGTACAACAAAACAAGAAAATTCATCTACAGAACAGACAAACAACAGTACAACATCTGCAAAAGAATCAACAACACAAGGAACAACAGAAACAACAACGACCAAAGTGACAACAGAAACAAAAGAACAGAAACAACAAAAAGAAGAAAAAAAGAAAAAAGAGCAGAAAGAAACAAAGAAAAAACACACAACAGGGATTGCGATCGGAGCGGCTGCAGTCGTGATTTTTGCTTTACTTGTAGTATTTATGCGAAAGAGAATGTAAAAAATGCTATGCTGAAGTGATAGAAAATTCACTTGACACAACAGTTAGCGAGTGCTATTCTATAAATAAATTACATAACGTCTTCAGGGCAGGGTGCAAGTCCCTACCGGCGGTTATAGCCCGCGAGCCTTATATGGCATGACTTGGTGAGATTCCAAGGCCGACAGTACAGTCTGGATGGAAGAAGATTTAAGAAGTGATATTGATCATCATGTCCTGGGATTTTTATAATTCCAGGATTTTTTTATTTCAAAAAGAAATATCAAGATATCAAAAAGGAGTTCCTGAAGAATTAGAACAAAGATCAGGAGCTCCTTTTTATATTTCCGATTTCAATACCAATCAAAATCCAACCTCCCAAAATCAAAGAACCTGAAGGGAAGGGAGAAAAATATTTGAAAGAAGAATATATGCGGCGTGCGATCGAACTTGCCAAGAAAGGCTGTGGATATACCAATCCAAATCCTTTAGTCGGAGCAGTGATTGTAAAAGATCAAAGGATTATTGGGGAAGGATATCATGAGAAGATCGGCGGATTACATGCAGAGCGAAATGCCTTAAAAAACTGCATAGAAGATCCTGAGGGAGCTGAGATTTATGTAACATTGGAGCCATGCTGCCATTATGGAAAAACACCACCATGTACGGAAGCATTGATCGAAGCAGGGATCAAGAAAGTATATGTCGGGAATTTAGATCCCAATCCGAAAGTAGCAGGGGGCGGGATCAAGATCCTGAATGATCATGGAATAGAAGCTGAGACAGGAATTCTTGAAGAAGAGTGCAGACAGTTAAACGATATATTTTTTCATTATATTCAGAATGATATTCCATATATAGCACTAAAATACGCAATGACATTGGATGGAAAGATTGCAACGGCAACTGGTGAATCTAAGTGGATCACAGGAGAAGAAGCCAGAAGACATGTACATACATTACGACATCAGTATGCAGCGATCATGGCGGGGATCGGTACGGTTTTAGCAGATGATCCGATGTTAAATGCACGAATCGAACATGGGAATGATCCAATTCGTGTGATATGTGATTCAAACTTAAGGATTTCGGAAGGATCAAATATCGTAAAAACAGCCAGAGAAATTCCAACGATCATCGCTACCATAAGTAAGGATCAAGAAAAAATAGCAAAATTAGAACAAAAAGGATGCAAGATCTTAAAAACGTCAGAGCAAGATGGAAAGGTCAATGTCAAAGAAGTTTTAAAACAGTTAAGAAATATGGAAATTGACAGTGTTTTAGTTGAGGGTGGTGGAATCTTGAATGAATCCTTGATCAAAAACGACTGTGTTCACAAAGTTTACGCCTATATTGCTCCAAAATTATTTGGAGGAGAAAAGGCCAAAACACCTGTAGAAGGCAAAGGGATCGAAAGGATCCAAGAAGCTTTGGTATTTGATGAATTAAAGGCAACACCACTTGGAAATGACATATTACTGGAAGGGAAGGTGAGATCATGTTTACCGGAATCGTAGAAGAATTAGGAACAGTCATATCCCTGAAGCGAGGAAGCAAAGCAGCAGTCCTTACGATAAAAGCAAATGTTATTTTTGAAGATCTTAAATTGGGAGACAGCGTAGCAGTTAATGGGGTCTGCCTGACAGCGACTCACATTAGCGGCAATACATTTCAGGCAGACGTGATGAATGAGACATTCAACCGAAGCAGTCTTGGAAGTTTAAAAAAGGGATCTGTCGTCAACTTAGAGCGAGCGATGGCAGCCAATGGAAGGTTCGGAGGTCATATGGTAGCAGGCCATGTGGACGATACAGGGGAACTTGTTAGTGTAAAACAAGATGATAATGCTGTATGGTTTACGATCAAAGCCCCAGAAAATATCATGAAATACTGTATTGAAAAAGGATCGATCGCACTCGATGGAATCAGCCTGACGATCGCTAAGTTAAGTGATGATACCATTTCCGTATCCATGATCCCACATACCATAAAAAATACCAATTTTGGATATAAAAAACCAGGAGATAAGATCAATCTGGAGAATGACATGGTTGGGAAATATATAGATAAACTGCTGCATTTTGATCAGCAGGAAACAAACGACAAACATACAAACAGCACCTTAACAATGGAAATGTTAAGAAATGCTGGATTTTAATAAAAAACGAGGAGGAAAAAGACAAGATGAGCGATGTAGTATGCGAAGTAATCGCACAGCTTCCAACAAAATATGGAACATTTGAGGCACATGGGTATGTAGACCAGAGAAGTGGGGAACATCATGTAGCACTGGTCAAAGGAGATATCGCAGACGGAGAACCAGTTTTATGCCGTGTGCATTCTGAGTGCCTGACTGGGGATACTTTTGGATCTCTACGCTGTGATTGTGGAGAACAGCGAAGCCGTGCAATGCGTCAGATCGAGAAAGAAGGACGAGGGGTTTTCTTATATATGCGTCAAGAAGGACGAGGAATCGGATTGATCAATAAACTGAAAGCTTATGTATTACAGGAACAGGGAATGGATACAGTCGAGGCCAACTTAGCTCTTGGATTTAAAGATGATGAACGAGATTACAGTGCAGGAGCCATGATCTTACAGGATCTAGGAATCAAAAAACTACGACTGATGACAAACAATCCAACCAAAATAGATGGATTAAATGAATATGGACTCGAGATCGTAGAACGAGTACCGATCCAGATGCCGATCAATCCATTTGATAAATATTATATGCAGACAAAGCAAAAGAAAATGGGACACATGACAACATACGAAGTTTAAATTAACAGAAAAATTATAAAAATTAAGGTCCCAGGGACCTTAAGATTAACGAAGAAAAAAGGAGTAATTAAAATGAGAGTATTAGAAGGTAAATTAGTAGCAAGCGGATTAAAAGTAGGAATCGTAGCAGCCAGATTTAATGAATTTATTGTATCCAAATTAGTATCCGGAGCTTTAGACGGATTGAAAAGACATGATGTGAAAGAGGAAGATATTGATATCGCATGGGTACCAGGAGCTTTTGAGATTCCACTGATCGCAGACAAGATGGCAAAAAGCAAAAAATACGATGCAGTGATCTGTCTTGGAACAGTGATCCGTGGAGCAACAAGCCATTATGATTATGTATGTAACGAAGTATCCAAAGGAATCGCACAGGTATCATTAAATACAGGAATTCCAGTTTTATTCGGAGTTGTTACAACAGAAAATATCGAGCAGGCGATTGAACGTGCTGGAACAAAAGCAGGAAACAAAGGATATGACTGTGCATTATCTGCAATCGAAATGGTACAGCTGATCAAAGAAGTAGAAGCATAAAAAGAATCAGAAATTAAAGCAGGAAGTTAGTATGGAACAATATTATTTAGGATTTGACGCAGGAACACAAAGTGTAAAAACAGCAGTTTATGATATTGATATGAACCTGATCGTGCAGGATACCAATGCAACAATCTTAAATTATCCACATCCGGGATGGGTGGAAATGGACGCAGACCAGTATCTTCATGCAACGGTTACAGGGATCAGAAACTGCGTTACAAAGATGAAAGAAAAGAATCTGGATCCAGACAACATCCGCTCTATTTTTGGAGATGGGATCATCTGCGGGATTGTCGGTGTTGATAAGGATTGCCATGCGATCACACCTTACATCAATTATCTGGATTCCAGAACAAAAGAAGATGTTGAGGAACTAGCATCCCATCATTATGAGATCTGGGCGAAAGAGACTGGGAATCCCCAGCCAAACTGTATGTTTCCAGCGATGTTTGCACGTTGGATGATGAACAATTGTGAGGGCTTTAAAGAAAAAGGCAGAAAATTCATGCACAATGCCCCATATATCCTGGCCAATCTTGCAGGACTGTCTGCAGAAGATGCATTTATCGACTGGGGAACAATGTCTGGATGGGGACTAGGATACCGTGTAACAGAGAAAAAATGGTCCAAAGAACAATTAGAGATCCTTGGAATTCCAATGGAAATGATGCCAAAGATTCAAAAACCATGGGATATCATTGGAACATTATCAGAGACATTTGCAAAAGAAACCGGATTGAAACCAGGAATCCCAATCTGTGCGGGAGCCGGAGATACGATGCAGTCTATGATCGGATGCGGAGTGATCAAACCAGATCAGGCAGCCGACGTAGCAGGAACATGTGCGATGTTTTGTATCGCAACCGATGGGATCAATGAAGAATTAAGCAAACCAGAAAATGAACTGATCTTTAACAGCGGAACTTTAGAAAATACATACTTTTATTGGGGATTCATAAGAACCGGTGGATTAGCACTTCGTTGGTATCGAGATAATGTATGCAACGAAGCAGGAAATGGAGCATATTTTGATGAATTAAATGAGAAAGCACAAAATGTGCCATGCGGATCCAAAGGAGTCCTGTTCCTTCCATATTTAACAGGAGGATTTGGAGAAACATCTAATGCAAGTGCCTGTTTCCTGAATATGACGATGGACACAGATCAGGGAGTACAGTGGCGTGCAGTTTTAGAAGCGATCGGTTACGATTATATGAGTGTGACAGATATTTATAAAAAAGCAGGCGTGCCACTTGAATTTATGACGATCACAGAAGGTGGAAGTAATTCAGAAGTCTGGAATCAGATCAAAGCAGACATGTTAGGATGTAAGAGTGCCACATTAGAAAATGCACAAGGAGCAGTTCTTACAGATGCAGTGATCGCAGCATATGCGGTAGGAGATCTGGAAGATCCAAGTCAGGTATTTGAAAAAACAAGAAAGATCAAGAAAATTTATGAACCTGATCCAATAAGAACAAAATACTATCGCAGTATTTATGAACAACAAAGAAAACTAATTAAAGACGATATGGCAGCAGTTTTTGAGACTTTACACCAGATCAGTAAGATTCAAGAACAAAGCAATGATTAAAAAAATGAAAAGGCTTCTTTACAAGAGGCCTTTTTTTCTTGTACAATAAAAGATAAAGTATATAAAAATAAGTTATAAGCGACTAACTTTGTAGATGATTTTTGATCAATTAGATTTCAAGGAGGAAAAAGTCATGGATAACGAAAAGATTGAAAAATTACAACAGATGATCGATGAAAGTGATCATATCGTATTCTTTGGTGGCGCAGGTGTTTCAACAGAGAGTCATATTCCAGACTTTCGAAGCACGGATGGTTTGTATCACCAGACTTATAAATATCCACCCGAGGTTATGGTAAGCCATACATTTTATACACAGCATACGGAAGAATTTTATGATTTTTATAAGAATAAGATGATCTTCTTGGATGCAAAACCGAATAAGGCACATTTAAAACTTGCAGAGATGGAACAGGCGGGAAAACTGTCTGCGATCGTTACGCAAAATATCGACGGGCTTCATCAGGCAGCAGGAAGTAAAAATGTCTTTGAACTGCACGGCAGTGTTCACAGAAATTATTGCCAGAAATGCGGCAAGTTCTTCGATGTGAATTATGTCGTGAATGCCAAAGGAGTCCCATATTGTGACGAATGTGGGGGAATCATCAAACCAGATGTTGTATTATATGAAGAAGGCTTAGACTCTCAGACGATCAACGGAGCAGTCAGAGCCATTTCCAAGGCAGATATGCTGATCATTGGAGGAACATCACTGGTTGTCTATCCAGCCGCTGGAATGATCGATTATTTTAAAGGAAAATATCTTGCAGTACTGAATCGTGATGCGACAAGCAGAGATAAACAGGCAGATCTGTGTATTACAGACCCAATCGGAGAAGTACTGGGAAGAATCAGGGTATAAAGATGAAGAAAAAAGATATGATCTTGATCGCAGCAGTACTGGCAATTTCGCTGATCAGTTTTGCAGCGATCAAGATGACACAAAAAGACGGAAAAGAAGTGATCGTGACAGTTGACGGAAAAGAAGTGTACAAAACATCCATCAAGAAAGATCAGATCTATCAGATTCCAGAGGAAAATGGCACGAATGTCATGCAGATCAAAGATGGAAAAGTTACAATGAAAGAAGCAGACTGTAAAGACCAGATCTGTGCAGATCATAAAGCAATCGAGAAATCAGGAGAAACGATCGTATGTCTGCCACATAAAGTAGTGATCGAGATCAGATCAGAAGATGGCAAAGAACAGGAATTAGACGGGGTAACACAATAAACATCAGATGAGATAGAAAACAACAGGAGAAATAAAATATATGTCAACAAAAAGATTAGCGACAGATGCGATGTTTTTAACATTGGCACTTGTTGTATCCTATATAGAAGTATTGATTCCGGTACCAGTTGGAATTCCCGGAGTGAAATTAGGACTTGCCAATGGAGTGATCATGGTTTTGTTATTCTTTACAACATGGACAAGAACGCTTGAGATCTCAGTGATCCGAGTTGTACTGGCAGGATTCTTGTTTGGAAATCCAATGACGATCGCCTACAGTCTGGCAGGAGGAATCTTAAGTCTGGTCATCATGGGACTTCTAAAGAAGATCGAAGGATTCTCACCCATTGGAATCAGCGTTGGAGGCGGAGTAGCGCATAATATCGGGCAGCTCAGTGTTGCTGTTTTCTTAATGGAAAATACAAAGATTTATTATTATGCACCAGTATTACTGATCACAGGAACGATTGCAGGGATCATCATCGGAGTGTTAAGTGGAGTGCTAGTTAAGAAGATCCCGCCACAATTATTTCGATAAAAGATTTGAAATTTCTACAAAATCGTGGTACTACTATATGTATACACTTTCTAATAGGCAATGATTTTGAAGAAAGGAGTCACAATTGAGAACAAAATTAAATGAGATCATAAAGAATGGACATATTGGTATGATCGCAGTATTTTTTATAGTTTATATGATCACATTTTCCTACATTGAAGATCGAGATGTGCATCATTACATCATACATACAACGATAGATGATCAGATACCATTCTGTGAATATTTCATTGTACCATATCTATTATGGTTCTTATTTGTAGCAGTTACAGTTTTTTATTTTATGTTTTTTAATAAGAATCAATGGAAAGAATATTATCAGCTGATCATAACACTTGGAACAGGCATGACCCTGTTTTTGATCATCTCATTAGTATTTCCGAATGGACAGGATCTAAGACCAGTTCTTACTGGAGACAGCATTTTTATCAAAGCAGTACAGATGATCTATCACACGGATACTCCGACGAATGTACTTCCAAGTATCCATGTATTTAACTCTCTGGCATGTTGCGTTGCGATTTTGAAGAATCAGAGAAAATATAAGAAAAGCACCGATACAGCATGTGTGGTCTTAACGATATTAATTATCATGTCGACGATGTTCTTAAAACAACACAGTGTGGTGGACGTAGTGCTCGCAGCCCTGATGTATACTGGATGTTACAGGATCATCTATGGGAATGAATTATGGTCACAGAATGCATTTCGCACGTCTATTTTCAGCGATCATTCGTGAACCACGCTTGACACGACCAAGAAAGATTTGCTATAAATACCAGAGAGAAACCGCAGAAATTGGAGTAGAGAAGAATGAGAAAAAAGATTTGGATGATCCTGGTATGCATCATATCCATGAGTTTTTGCATGGCAGGATGTACTGGCAATACAAGCAAGAAGAAATCAAATGGCAAGATAAGAATTACAACAAGTTTTTACACCATATATGATTTCGCAAAGAAGATCGGTGGAGACAAAGTAGAAGTGATCAATTTAGTACCAGCAGGAACAGAACCTCATGACTGGGAACCATCAACGAAGGATCTGATCGAGATGGAGAAATCAGACATCTTCATTTATAATGGAGCCGGAATGGAACAATGGGTAGATGACGTTTTGGAAAGCCTTGATACGGAAGAACTTACAAGCGTTGAAGCATCCAAAGGGATCAAGTTACTAAAAGATCAGGATGCACATGAACACGATCACGAACACAACAGTGAGAATGATCCCCATGTCTGGCTAGATCCACAGAATGCAAAGTATGAGATGAACAAGATCAAGAAAGCATTGATCAAAGTGGATGCAGAGAATAAAGATTATTACGAAGCGAATTATAAGAGATACGCAAAAGAATGTGACAAATTAGATACATTATATAAGGAAGAAACATCCAAACTTACAAAGAAAGAACTTGTTGTGGCACATGAAGCATTTGGCTATCTATGTCACGCATATGGGTTAGAACAGATGGGAATTGAGGGATTATCCGCAGACGATGAACCAGATCCCAAACAGATGAGCGAAGTGATCCGCTTTGCAAAAGAACATCAGGTAAAAACAATCTTTTTTGAAGAACTGGTGAGTCCAAAAGTAGCGAAAACCATTGCAAAAGAGACCGGAGCCAATGCAAAGATGTTAAACCCACTGGAAGGACTAAGTAACAAAAAAATCAAAGCAGGAGAAGATTATTTTTCCGTAATGAAACAAAATCTCGCTGCGATCAAAGAGGCATTAAGCGAATGAGTGAATCAAACACAAAACAGATGATACAATTAAATCATGTAAAATTCGGATACAGTGATACGGAAGTCTTAGAAGAGATCAATCTGACGATCCATGAAGGCGAATATGTTGTTCTGACTGGTGAAAATGGAAGCGGAAAAAGTACACTTATGCGTCTGATCTTAGGTGAAATGAAACCAGATGAAGGAGAGATCATCCTGATGAATAACGATCCAAGATTAAAGAAACGGATCGGTTACGTGTCACAGAATGGGATCAGTAAGAACCAGAGCTTCCCAGCAACGGTAGAAGAGATCATGATCACAGGACTTTATCAGGAACTTGGCTTGTTTCATCTGCCACATAAAAAACATAAGAATAAGATCAAAGAGACACTAAGGGATTTTGGAATGGAAGAATTCCTTAAGAGACGGATCGGTGAATTATCTGGTGGACAGCAGCAGCGAGTGATGATCGCAAGAGCAATGATCGGAGATCCGAAACTTCTGATCTTAGATGAACCAACAACGGGAGTAGATGCAAGATCAACAAAGATCTTGTACGATATGCTCTATGAGATTAATACAAAATATAATACGACCATTTTTATGATCACACACGGAAGACTGCAGGAATGTAAAGGATGTGATCGTATTTTAAGAATGGATGAAGGGAGGATCGTGGAAGAATGATCGAGATGTTACAATACGGATTTATGCAGCGCGCATTTATTACAGGAATCTTACTGGCCGTGATCGCACCATTGATCGGAATCACGATCGTTTTAAAGAGAATGTCCATGATCGGAGATGCACTCTCTCATGCATCCCTGGCAGGTGTTGCTCTGGGCTTGTTATTAGGGATCAATCCAATCTTAGGAGCAATGGGGATCTGTCTGTTTGCAGCCCTGGGAGTCGAAGCAATCCGAAGAAAGATTCCAAGATATTCTGAGATGGCGATATCGATCATTATGTCAACAGGGATCGGACTTGCCGGTATCCTATCCGGATTCGTAAAAAACGGAACGAACTTTAACAGTTTCTTATTTGGAAGTATCATATCCATCAGCAAAGACGAACTGAAGATCGTATGTGTGATCAGTGTGTTAGTATTGCTCTGTGTATTGCTTCTATATAAAGAACTATTCTATATCGGATTTGATGAAAATGCAGCAAGGATCAGCGGTGTACCTGTCAAGACGATCAATTTTATCTTTACTTTATTGACCGCATTGACGGTATCGATCGCATCAAGAACGGTTGGAACACTGATCGTCTCATCCATGCTTGTGATCCCGATCGCATGCGGAATGCAGGTAGGACGAAGCTACAAAGCAGTCATGATCATCGGTGTGATCACAGCATTGGTCACAACAGTGATCGGATTAACATTGTCTTATTATGTAGGTCTTAAGCCAGGAGGAACGATCGTACTGCTCGAGGTGGTATGTTTCCTGATCCTTGCACTGATAAGCAGGTATACGAAGTAAATTTTTTGACATTTATCAGAAAATTTTATATAATAAAAAGAAGGCATGCATAACAGAATAAAACTGCATGCCTTCTTTTTTGGAAAAAACAATGAAAGGAAAGGCAAGTCAATGATTGTTCAGCTAATAGAAAATATATATCAGTTTTTATGGGGAGAATGGATTCATGTTCCGTTACCAGGAGGTGGAAGCCTGGGACTTTCGCTGCTCATTATATTGCTGCTTCCAGCAGGTATCGTTTTTACGATCAAAACAAAATTTTACCAATCCGTCTGTTCCCGGATATGGTCAAAGCATTAACATCAAACAATAAGAATGGAAAAGATGAAAAAAGCAGTCTTTCTTCTTTACAGACCTTGATCGTATCAACAGCAACACGTGTCGGAATGGGGAATCTGACAGGAGTTGTCGCAGCAATATCCGCAGGTGGAGCAGGGGCCGTATTCTGGATGTGGATCACAGCATTGCTTGGATCATCGACAGCCTTTATCGAAGCAACTCTTGCACAGTTACATAAAGAAAAAGACCCCCTGTATGGTGGATATCGAGGAGGACCAGCCTATTATATTCATCACTTTATGGAAGAGAGACAAGGAAAGAAGAAAAAACACACACTGATCGCTGTCTTATTTGCGATTTCAGGATTGATCTGCTGGTGTGGAATCAGTCAGGTGGTAAGTAATTCCGTGGCAGAATCATTCCACAACGCCTTCCATATTCCAACACTTTATACAACGATCGTGCTTGTTATTGTGGCAGCAGTGATCGTACTAAGGAAGAATGCAACGGTCAAAGTATTAGATATCGTGGTACCGATCATGGCAGTCATTTATTTCGGGATTACAATTTTTGTGATCCTCACGAATCTGCCAAGCATTCCAGGGGTTTTTGCAAGAATCTTCAAAGAAGCCTTTGGAATCCGTCAGGTCGCAGCCGGAGGATTTGGAGCAGTTCTTATGAACGGAGTGAAACGAGGATTATTCTCCAACGAAGCAGGATCAGGATCCGCACCATGTGCAGCCGCAGCAGCAGACTGTGAACGCCCAGCACAGATGGGACTGGTACAGGCATTAGGAGTCTTTATCGACACGATCGTGATCTGCAGCTGTACGGCAATGTTGATGTTATTAGCACCACAGAATCTGACCAATGGATTAACCGGTATGAACTTGTTACAGACAGCAATGAACTACCATTTAGGAGGATTCGGAGTTGTATTTATCGCAGTGATCCTCTGGATGTTCAGCTTCTCGACATTCCTTGGAATCTTATTCTATGCAAGATCCAACGTCGCCTACCTGTTCGGTGACAAATGGGGATGGCAGACAGCCTATAAAGTATTAGCACTTGTGATGTTATTTATCGGAGGAATCCAGACCTATACATTCGTATGGGATTTAGGAGATGTCGGAATTGGATTAATGACGATCTTTAATATCTTCATTCTGTATGCAATGTCAGGACAGGCAATCAAAGAGTTAAAGAACTATGAAGAAACAAAGAAGAAATCGATCGAAGAAAGAGCATATGCATTGCAGGAAGATGAATAGGAAGTAAATATGTGAAATAAAACCGAACAATTTACGTAAATATGATTTTGATTTACGTAAATTGTTCGGTTTTTGTGTATTAAATATTAAAAATAACAGAAGGAATTGTGCAAATAACGAAAATATTGAATAAATAACATAAATATGTTAATATTAACATAATAAATGATAAGAACGTTAAACTAAAAAAAGAAAGGAGAAAATGTTATGTTAGTAGAAGAATTGAAAGAATTAGCACGATCAATTCAAGAACAGCGAGCAGAAGAACAAAAAATAGAAGTAAAAGCTGCACATATAGATTGCCCGAAGAGACTGTATGATACACTATCAAGTTTTTCAAATCAAGATACAGGTGGAATTTTGATCTTTGGTTTGGATGAAAAACAAGATTTTAAAGCAGTGGGAGTTTATGATCTGCAGGACTTGCAGAAGAAGGTAACAGAGCAATGCAACCAGATGGAACCTCCAGTTCGTGCAGTTTTTACATTTGCAGAATATGAAGGTGTCTGGATCGTTTCTGCAGAAATACCATCCATTGATCTGACAGAACGTCCTTGCTATTATAAAGGAGCAGGAAAAGTTCGAGGATCGTATATTCGTGTTGGAGATGCGGATATTGGAATGACTGATTATGAAATCTATAGTTATGATGCGTGGAGAAAGCATGTTCATGATGATGAAAGAGTGGCTGACAAAGGAGATATCTCTTTTTTAGATAAAGACAAACTAGATATGTATGTGTTAGATAAGAAATTAGAACGCCCACAATTTTCTAAATTAGATGAAAATCAAATATACGAATTGCTTGGAATTACTAAGGGTGGAATACCGACACTTGCAGCAATTATGAATTTTGGAATTTATCCACAAGGAATTTATCCACAGTTAGCAATCACAGCCATTACCGTATCAGGGACTGAAATAGGAGATCTTGGATCAGCAGGGGAACGTTTTATTGATAATAAGCGGATTGAAGGAACGATTTCAGAAATGGTAGAAAGCGCATTATTATTTTGCAAACGAAATATGAAAGTTAAAACAATCATTGATCCCGCAACTGGACTCAGAAAGGACCGTACAGAATATCCAATGAATGCAGTCAGGGAAGCAATTTTAAATGCAGTGATCCATAGAGATTACAGCGTGCATACCGAAGGGACTCCAATACAGATCGATTTTTTCTCAGATCGTTTGGAAATTCACAGCCCTGGAAATTTATATGGAAGAATGACAGTGGATCAATTAGGAATCGCCAAACCAGATCTTAGGAATCCAGTATTAGCAGTTATGGCAGAGAGTATGACAAAAGCAGAAAATCGTTATTCAGGAATTCCGACGATACGAAGAGAGATGAAGAAATACTCTTTGCCAGAACCAGTATTTGAGAATCGGAGAAATGAATTTGTAGTTATCTTATATAATGAACAGAAGATGCAAGGATCAGAGATGAGATCAGAAGAAGAGAGCATTTTGGAGTATTGCAAAACGCCAAGAAGCAGGGATGACATCAAGAAATTTCTGAAATTAAAAACATGGAACTACATTATGAAACAATGGATTCAGCCATTGTTGAAAGAAGGAAGATTACAATTAACGATGCCAGAGAAACCAAGAAGTAAGCAGCAGAGATACTATACAATAAAATAGCAAAGAAAAATGTCTGTTAGATCTATTATGAAACAAATAGGTATAACAGACATTTTAATTACATCATCAAATTATAAAAACAGCTTCTTACGTGTCCTAAAATAAGCCACCAGAACCATCGTTCCAGTCAACACCCAAGAGATCGGATAGATCGCCATCAAAAGCTTATAATCATGGAACCAGTTACAGACCGTTGCAAGCCAGATCAAACGTAATACACAAGATCCAAACACTGTTAGGATCGCAGGAGTCATGGAACGTCCAAATCCACGCAGACAGCCACCACTGATCTCATAAGAACTTGTCAGACACTCGAATGTCAGAACGATCAAAAAACGAAGCTGAGCATAATGATAGACAGATGGATCACTTGTAAATAATCCAATAAAGAACGTACGGAATACAACAAAGATTGTACTAAGGATTCCACAAGAGATCACACTGTACAACATTCCAAGACGAAAAATCTTCTTACAACGTCCCTCATCCTTCGCACCATAATTCTGTCCGGTAAATGTAACCACCGTCTGAGCAAAGGCATTGACCAGATAATAAGCAAAATACTCATAATTTAATTCCACAGCAGAACCCGCGATCCCGCCAGCTCCAAAACTGTTGATCCCAGACTGGATACAGACATTGGCAAGAGAGAACACCATTCCCTGAAGTCCCGCAGGAACCCCAATCTTCAGGATCTTAGAAACAGCATCCCGATCGATCGTCAAAGACTTAAAAGACAAGCGGATCGGAAGTTCTTCATGCGTCAGAAAATAAAGGATCTGAATCGCACTTGTTGCATTCGCACCAACCGTCGCAAGTCCGGCACCCGCAACACCCATATGAAATACAACGACAAATAGAAGATTCAAGATCACATTCACAATACCAGACACGATCAAAGCATACATCGGACGACGTGTATCTCCGATACTGCGAAGAATGGAAGCACCGAAATCATATAACATAAAAAATGGCATTCCAAGAAAATAAATCCGCAGATATAACGTTGCAAGATGAATGATATCCTTCGGTGCACCCATCAGCAAAAGGATCGGATGAGCCACAAACTGTCCAAGAATCAGTAAAAACACACCACTAAGCAGTGCAAGAGACACAGCGGTATGTACCACACGAGGAATCCGCTTCGTATCATTCTGTCCGATATAATTGGCGATCACAACATTAGAACCAAGAGAAATTCCAGAAAACAATGTAACCATCAAAGCGATCACAGAACTATTACTACCAACCGCCGCTAAAGCCTCGCTGCTCGCAAACCGTCCGACAACGGCAGTACCGACCGAATTAAAAAGCTGCTGTAAGATACTACAGGCAGCAAGCGGCATAGCAAACATTAACATCTTATCGAATAAACTTCCATGAAGCATATCCATCTTCACGGACTGTTTCGAAGAATTCTTCATATACAATACCCTCTTTCAAAAAACTATACAGATTCTAATACTTTTTGGGAAGAATATCAAGATGATTCCAGGAAAAACAACGAAGAAAGATGTATCAAATCCGAAACATTTCTTGTATAAAAAAAGCAGAATGATATACTAGGATGAGATATCAAGAAAACATACAAAAGAAAGAAGGAAAACACCATGCAAATCAGCATTCTGCTGCTAAAACAGATCGTACAACTATTCCTGATGATCCTCATGGGTTACATTATGGTAAAGATCAAATTTTTAAAAGAAGAAGACAGCAAAGTAATCTCAAAGATCATACTCTATCTGATCGTACCATCTGTGATCATCACTGCATTTCAGGTAGACTATACCCCAAGCATTATGAAAGGACTGGCAGTTGCATGTATCGCATCTGTGATCCTGCAGTTTTTATTACTGTTTGTCACATGGATCATGGGAAAAATGTTTCATTTAAACACGGTGGAATACACATCTGCCTACTATTCCAACTCAGGAAATCTGATCGTACCATTAGTCACCTATATCTTAGGAAAAGAATGGGTCATCTACGGCTGTGTCTTCATGAGTGTTCAATTATTCTTCATCTGGACCCACTGCAAATGTAAGATCAGTGGAGAAACAGAAATCAGTTTAAAGAAGATCCTGTTAAATATAAACATGATCTCTGTATTCGCAGGAGTATTCTTATTCTTCACGAAGATCAGATTTCCAGAGATCATAGGAAATACCCTGTCATCCGTTGGAAGTATGATCGGACCATTAAGTATGATCGTCACAGGAATGCTGATTGCAGGAGTCGATCTAAAGAAAGTATTTACAAACAAAAGAATCTACCTGGTCACATTCATCCGATTAGTGATCGAACCGATCATAGCACTGGCAGTCATTATTCTATTAGGAATGAAAAACTGGCACCCACAGGCAGAAAACATCATTCTGATCACATACATGGCAGCGATCACACCATGTGCCTCAACGATCACACAGATGTGTCAGGTGTACGGAAACGATTCGAAATACGCAAGCGCGATCAATGTAATGACGACATTGTTGGCGGTGGTTACTATGCCGGTGTTTGTTTATTTTTATATGAATCTGTAATGTAAAATAATTACAAGTAAAATATTGACAAAAATGATAATGATAGTATAATAAGAAAAAATACATTGTAAATACAACAAATATGATGTATAATTAAGGAGAAATATATGAACATAAATTATTATACAAATAATTCAGGTAAAAACTTAATCCTAGATTACATAAATTCATTATCTAAGGAAGAACAAATTGACGCATTATCAGTAATACAATGTATGGAAGAAGAAAAGTTTGAGTCTATATTATTTAAAAAATGGGACAAAAAAGTATATGAAGTTTATTTTTATAAGCATAATCGTATTTTTTATATAACTGTGGATAAAGATAATATTTATCTTTTGCATGCGTGTAAAAAGCAGAAAAATAAAACAGAGAAGAAAGACAAAAATATAGTAATAAAAAGAGCAAAAGAATTAGGGAAAATGTTTAATAAGAGATTTATCTAATCGGAAAGGAATGATTATATGCCATTTACAACGATAAAAACAGAAGAATTAATTCATGAAAAGAAACAAAAAGATAAAGTGTTTGCAAAACAATGGGATGAGAGCAGGAACGAATATAAGCTGATTCAGGAAATGATCAAAATTAGAAAAGAGCAACATATTACACAAACACAATTAGCAAAAATGACAGGAAATAAACAACAATCAATATCAAGAATAGAAAAGAAATTGGTAAAACCGTCTTTGGCAACATTCTGTAAGATTATAAATACGTTAGGATATGACTTAAAGATTGTTAAGAGATAATAAAAAAGAGAACTTACATACAAGCGGGTAAGTTCTCTTTTTGATTGTACATTCTTCAAAAATTTATAATGGAGTAAGATTTTACTGTCTATAATACTCCAAGAAATCACGAAGCTTCACAGAAGCATCCTCAAGCACTTCCACACGAGGCAGATAAACTACTCTGAAATGATCCGGATCCTTCCAGTTAAATCCACTTCCATGCACGATCAGAATCTTCTTCTCACGAAGCAGATCAAGAGCAAACTGCTCATCATTTGTAATGTTAAACTTCTTCGTATCAATCTTCGGGAAGATATAAAAAGCAGCTTTTGGTTTCACTGCACTGATACCAGGGATATCACACAATGCGTTATAAATAAATTCTCTCTGTTCATAAATACGTCCACCAGGAATGATGTAATCATTGACACTCTGATGGCCGCCAAGTGCTGTCTGGACAACTGCCTGTGCAGGAACATTGGAACAAAGGCGCATATTTGATAACATATTTAAACCTTCAATATAATCCCTCGCGATCGCCTTATTACCACTTAAGATCATCCATCCGATACGGAAACCAGCGATCATATGAGACTTGGATAAACCAGAGAATGTCACACAGAACAGATCAGGAGCTAAGGAAGCGATAGATACATGCTCTTCTCCATCCATTACCAGACGGTCATAAATCTCATCAGAGAAGATCATCAACTGATGTTCTCTCGCGATATCAATGATCTGCTGTAAGACTTCTCTTGGATAAAGAGCCCCCGTTGGGTTGTTAGGATTGATCAGAACGATCGCTTTTGTACGGGAATTTACCTTTCGCTTGATATCTTCCATATCAGGATACCACTCTGACTGCTCATCACAGATATAATGAACTGCTTTCCCACCAGCAAGCGTTGCACAAGCCGTCCATAAAGGATAATCCGGAGAAGGGATCAAAATCTCATCCCCATCATCTAATAAAGCAGACATTGACAGATTGATCAGCTCACTGACACCATTTCCAGTATAAATGTCGTCGATATCAACATTTGGGATTTTCTTAAGCTGTGCATACTGCATGATCGCCTTTCTTGCAGCAAATAATCCTTGAGAAGCAGAATATCCCTGGCAGTCAGCTAACTGATGTCTCATATCATAGATGACTTCATCCGGGGTTCTGAAACCAAATGGAGCAGGATTCCCGATATTTAATTTCAGGATATGAGTTCCATTACGTTCCATGCGGTTCGCTTCATCTACGACAGGACCACGTACATCGTAAAGTACATTATCTAATTTGGTAGATTTGCTAAATGTTCTCCTTGGAGAAGTTTCCAGATTCACAGCATTCCCTCCATTTCCAGAAAGCCAGTCAGCATCGACATCAAGAGTTTCAGATAAGAAATGAAGAATCTCTGCACGAGGAACCGTCTTGCCGCTGACATACTGGCTGATATGACTTTTCCCGACCTTGACTCCGGCAGTCTCTGCTGCATGAATAAGATCAACCTGTTTCATATGTTTTTGTTCCATTGCAGACTTTAAGCGATCTGCAAAGGTAAATGTCTGATTCATAACACCCTCCGATAAAAGTTCAAAATAAAATTCAAAGTTCAAATGATTTTGTTTAATATAGCACAAAAGCAAGAAAAGTTCAATGAAAAGTTCAAAATAAAAGCCGAAAGTTCAAAGAAACAATATACAAAATAAGAATAAAATTAAAGTTCGACAAAAAGTACAAAGATTTGTATTGAAATTTAGAAAATATATGCTATACTTTGGAAAGTATAGATAATTAACACAAGGTGTAAAAATAAATGGGGATGAAATAGAATATGGGGGTAACAAGATTACAGATGCAGAACTTCCTGATCTTTTTATTGGATCTGGTGGGAGTTACTGTTGGTTATCTTGCAGCAGTATGGCTGCGGTTTGGAAATATTGAAACAGGGTATACCGTGATGGGGAACGATACATATTATCGTTGGCTCATTGCGATCGTAGTGCTTATGATGATCTACTTTCTGTTTCATCCAAATCGTGGCTTTTTTAAGCGCAAATTTATAGAAGAAATGAGAATGAATCTGCAGACGGTCATTCTGATGGCAGCAGGAATGGCGATGGTCGCATTTCTGATCCAGGATGCAGAAGATTACTCCAGATTTATATATATCTTTACTTCTGGATTTGGCTTTGTATGGATGCAGATCACACATCGAGCTTATCGGAAGTATTGGTTATCAAGAAGAAAGGATCATTCTTATGCAAGAAAGATGATGATCATCACAACGAGTGATCATGCAGAAGAGGTGATCGGAAACATCATGGAAGAGAAGAACTGGGACCTGTGGATCACAAGTGTTGCAGTTGTGGACAAAGATATGACAGGATGGCTTATCAACGAGATTCCGGTTGTAGCACATTCATATCGAAGTATTTTTGAATATGCGATGCGGTCGGTTGTGGATGAAGTATTCTTATATATACCGATGGATGACGAATTTCCAATCGCGATGACAGTACAGAACTTTGAGGACATGGGAATTAAGACGAATCTTAACATTTCTCAGTTCCAGATCAATGAGAATCTGGAACGATCACTGGAGAAGGTTGGACCTTATGAGAGTGTAAGCTTCTCTGGTCATAATGTATCATTTGTCATGCTGATGATGAAGAGAGCAATGGACATTGCTGGGGGATTGGTTGGGATGTTGATCACAGCGGTCGCAGTGATCATTGTTGGACCGCTGGTGAAGTTAGAATCACCGGGACCGCTGTTCTTCTCACAGAAGAGAGTTGGGAAGAATGGAAGGATCTTCAAAATCTATAAGATCCGTTCGATGTATCAGGATGCGGAAGAACGCAAGAAAGAGCTTATGGCGCAGAATGAGATGGACGGCTTGATGTTTAAGATGAAAGACGATCCGAGAATTACCAAGGTTGGAAAGTTTATCAGGAAGACAAGTATTGATGAACTTCCACAGTTTTGGAATGTACTGAAGGGGGATATGAGTCTGGTAGGGACAAGACCGCCTACAGTGGATGAGTTTGAACAGTATAGTGCTTATCATAAGAAGAGACTTTGCCAGAAGCCTGGACTGACTGGGGTTTGGCAGGTTAGTGGAAGAAGTACGATCACGGACTTTGAGGAGATTGTTCAGATGGATGTTGATTATATTGATCATTGGTCTATCTGGAGAGATATTGGGATATTGTTTAAGACTGTGTGGCTTGTTGTTTGTGGGGATGATGGGGCACAGTAGGTAGGACTTGAATGTGCGTAAATGAATTAAGAGGTAACAAGAATGAGAAAAAAACGGAGCAAGAATAAGGAAGAGATGAAGGTGTGTTTAGTTGGTTCTTCTGGGGGACATTTAACACATTTATATATGTTAAAGCCATTTTGGGAAAACAAAAAGCATTTTTGGGTTACATTTGATAAAGCAGATGCAAGAAGTTTATTAAAAGGACAAAAGAAATATCCATGTTTTTTCCCTACCAATAGAAATATTAAAAACTTGTTGAAAAATACAGTTCTTGCTTGGAAAGTATTAAAAAGAGAAAAGCCAGATTTAATTATATCTAGTGGTGCAGCGGTTGCAGTTCCGTTTTTTTATTTAGGAAAACTGTTTGGAGCAAAGCTTATTTATATTGAAGTGTTTGATAGAATTGATAAACCAACAATGACGGGGAAATTGGTTTATCCGATTGTTGATAAATTTATTGTACAGTGGGATGAAATGAAAAAAGTATATCCGAAAGCAATTAATTTAGGCAGTATTTTTTAGGTGAATGGGGAGTTTATGATGATATTTGTGACAGTTGGAACTCATGAGCAGGCGTTTGATCGACTGCTGAGAAAGATGGATGAGTTGAAAAGAGATGGTGTTATTGAAGATGATGTGATAATGCAAACTGGTTTTAGTACATATGAACCGAAATATTGTCAGTGGAAGAAATTACTTCCGTATCAGAAAATGCGAGAGTATGTGGATGAAGCTAGAATCGTGATCACACATGGTGGCCCTGCTAGCTTTATTATGCCTCTGAGAGTTGGGAAAGTACCGATTGTTGTACCACGTCAGAAACAATATGATGAACATGTGAATGATCATCAGTTGGAATTTGCACATAATGTTGCTGACAGAATGGGAACGATTATTCCTGTTGATGATGTTGAGGAACTTGGTAGGGTTATTAGTGAGTATGATGAGATTGTTGAGGAAATGGGACACGGAATGAAGAACCATAGTTTGGCGTTTTGTGAGAAGTTGGAAGAGATAGTAGATAAATTAATGGGAGAATAAGAATGATACCAAAGAAGATTCATTATTGTTGGTTTGGTGGAAATCCTTTACCAGATGATGTTAAAAAGTATATAGAGAGTTGGAAAAAGTATTGCCCAGATTATGAAATAATTCGATGGGATGAATCAAATTATGATATACATAAGAATAGATATGTGGAACAGGCATATAAAGAGGAAAAGTGGGCTTTTTTAACTGATTATGTACGCTTAGATGTTATATATGAACATGGAGGAATTTATTTAGATTCAGATGTTGAGTTGATAAAGAGTTTAGATGCTTTATTAAAAGACAAGTGTTATATGGGAATGGAACAGATTGGAACAGTAGCTACAGGATTAGGATTTGGAGCAGAAGCGAAACATCCTTTTTTAAAGGAAAATATGAAATATTATGAATCTGAAAAAAATTTTTGGAAAGATGGAAAATTTTCTCCTCCAATTTGTGTAAAAATTACAACACAGTTGTTAAAAGAGTATGGATTATTAAAAGAAAATAAGATTCAAAATATCAGAAATGTGACAATTTATCCGACAGATTATTTCTGCCCTTTAAAAATGGGAACAAATAAATTGACAATTACAAAGAATACTTATTCTATACACCATTATGCAGCAAGCTGGTATACAGGAAATGCGATGGTAAGAAAGATTAAATATTATTTAATACCAGCGAAAATTTTTATAAAGAAATATATATTGAGGAGA
>OBXI01000897.1_pt1 | contig 22328 bp, 15 predicted proteins | sample 1538161 | NCBI WGS metagenome assembly OBXI01 (sample SAMEA2580142, study PRJEB22360) | human gut metagenome | biome: human gut; feature: human-associated habitat; material: faeces | place: Denmark | collected 2008/2010 | reverse complement strand
GCTGGCCCACCGGCATCTACATGGCAGAGGACTCCACCAACTTCCTCAAGGTGACAGCTCCCACCCGCTACGACGGCGTGGGCTTCGACTACAAGTGGGACATGGGCTGGATGCATGATACGCTGGACTATTTTGCTACCCCCTTCGGTGAGCGGCCAAATGCCTACGGCAAGATCGTTTTCAGCATGCACTACTTCTACAACGAGCTGTATCTGCTGGCGCTGAGCCACGACGAGGTGGTGCACGGCAAAAAGACCATCATTGATAAGCTGTGGGGCACCTATGCGGAAAAATGCGCCCAGCTGCGCACCCTCTATTTTTATATGTACATGCACCCGGGCAAGAAACTGAACTTCATGGGCAACGAAATGGGACACTTCCGGGAGTGGGACGAAAAACGGGAGCTGGACTGGGACCTGCTGAAATACCCCTTCCACGATGCGTTCCAGAAATACTTTGCCCACCTGTGCCGGGTGTATTCCACTGAGCCTGCACTCTACGATGGCGAGTACAACCCCGACTGCTTTGAGTGGGTGGCCTGCGAGAGCCGCAGCGAGGGCGTGTACGCATGGCTGCGCAAGGGCCGGGGCGAAAACCTGCTGTGCATCATGAACACGCAGGACCACGCCCACAAAAAGTTCCCGCTGTATCTGCGCTTTCCCTGCAGTGCCGAGGAGGTGCTGAACACCGAATCCCCCGAGTGGGGCGGTGCACTGAAGGGCCGCCGCAAGACAAAGCTTCACACCACCGATGGCGGTGTGTTTGGTCGGGACTATACCCTTACAGTAGACCTGCCTGCCATGGGCAGCTGCCTGCTGCGCCTTGCGCCGGAGGCCCCGAACCCCGATGCGGCCCGCATCAGCGCCAACAAAGCCCTGAACGCAAAGCGCCGCGCTGCCCGCAGCACAAAGGCCGCAGCCAATTCCAACAAGTAATATTCGTTTTAAAATGTCCCGTCTGCGTTCAAAGCGGCGGGACATTTTGTTGTTTTCCGTGCACAGCGGCTGGACAGTGCAGATTTTGCTTGCTATACTGTAGCTGTGATATTCTGCAGCTGAGAGGTTTTTGGGATGAGTGGAATCGTTTCCCGTCTGTCTGTCCTTGGCAAGGTCTGGCTGGGCCTTGCTGCCGGGGCACTGGCGCTTATTGTATTCGGCCTTGCCGCACCGGGCAGCAGCCTGTTTTTCCCGCTGGTGAGCCTGTGGTGCAATGCAGCACTGTTTGCACTGGCGCTGCTGGTGCTGCGCCGCGCCGGTGTGGAGCTGGACCTGTTCCACAAGGCGGTGCTGGTGGGCCTGTGGGCAGCGGCCGTGCTTTACTTTTACTGGACCCTCGGCAGCCGCACCTTCCTCTACCACTGGGACTACGTAAACTACATTCTAAAGCAGTATCATGCCGAAGCCGCCTTTGCCCAGAGCACAGGCGCAGGCTTCCGGTTTCTCCTCGATTCCATCACTGAGGACTACACCAACTTCATCACCCTGTTCACCGAGTTCCCGTTCTGCCTGAGCGGCAAGACCGGCGACGACTACGCATTCTGTCAGGTATTCAGCGTACTGCCCAGCCTGCTGGTGCTGCTGGCGGGCCTGACGGTCAAGGTGGGCCGGATGCTACGGGTAAAGAACCGGTTCTGGTATTTCCTCATCGGCTTTTCGTGGTGCGCTACCTTCCCGTTCGTGCGCATGTCGGCGGTGCTGGGCCAGCCGGACTGGTTCGGGCTGATCTTTGCCTTCATGCTTATGCTGCTCACACTGGACTACCGCTTTGACGGCATCGACCTGCCCCGCTATCTGCTCATCTTCGCCGCCACGGCGGGCATCATCCTCACCCGGCGCTGGTACTTATATTTTGTGGTGGGCTACTGCTTTGCCTACGTGCTGCTGCTGGCAGTTTCCAGCATCCGGCTGGCAAAAGATGGCCAACCCAGCCGCGCTGTGCACCGCATGGTACGGCTGGTGGTGTTCGGCTTGTGTGCGGCCGGGGCCATGGTGCTGCTGCTTCTGCCCATGGTGCGCAAAATTTTAAGCTTTGACTACGCCGGGCGCTACTCTTACTACAACTTCGGCGGCATCACGCTGGAGCTGGCCGCACAGACACTGCGCATCGGTTTGCTGAACTTCATCCTCATCGGAATGGGGCTGTGGTTTGCCGCAAAACGCCGTCTGCCTGCCCTGCCCTGCCTTGCAGGGGCAGAGCTGCTGGTGAGCCTTATGCTGTTTACCCGGGTACAGAACACCGGCTCCCACCAGATGCTGCTGTTCGTGCCTGGGTGGCTGCTGCTGTTCCTCGTTGGTTCCGCCGCACTGGCCAACGGCCTGAAAAAGCACACCGCCGTCAAGCTCTGCTACTGGGGCTTTACCATGGTGTTTGCGGTGTCCGTGCGCTGCTCGCCGCTGACCACCGTTGCTCTGCCGGGCTTTGTGGTGGATCATTTTCCCCTCAACGCCGTGTCGGAATTCGTCCGGCTGGACAAGCTCACCTACGACCGCACCGATGCCGCCCAGATCCAGCGCGTGGACGACTGGATCGATGCCCACTGCGATGCGGAAAAGGGCGAGTTCGCCTACATGATCCCCCACGATATGCTGTATAACTCAGACATATTCCAGTACGCCGCCCTGCCGGACATCCAGCTGCAGGGCAAGCTGGCCGCCGGCATCTCCATCCCGGGCACCCACGAGTTCCCGGTGCGGTTCTTTGAGGCGAAGTACGTGCTCACTGCAGAGCCGCTCCCCCAGACCTTTGTCAGCGGTGGCGAGCTCTCCGGCCGGTGGAATGCCCTCTTCTGCGCCGCGCGGGATGAGCACTTTACGCAGGCCGCCAGCTTTGACATGGGCAACGGCACCGTGTTCACCGTGTGGGAGCGCACCGAGCCTGCCGACCGGGCTGAGGTGGAGTATTATCTGGATGCCTTCGCGCAGGAGGATGTCCTCTACCCCGAAATGTTCTCGCAGGTGGCGGAAGCCTGGCTTGCCGGACATGGACTTTAAATTGCAAACGCTTTGGATATAAAAGGAGTATTTCCCATGGAACAGAATGCAAACGCCCTGCCCAAGGTCACGCTGGGCCAATACAAGGGGCTGGAATTCACCCGCCGGGTGCGCCCGGTATCGGAAAAGGCCGTGGAGCTGGAGGCGGCGAACCTCACCCGTACCCACGCCCCCTTTGCACCGGTGGAAAAGTCCGCCGCGCGCGGGATGCGCGTCACGCTGGATTTTGAGGGCTTCATGGACGGCGCACCCATCCCGGAAAGCAAAATGGAAAATGTGACCGTGGTGCTGGGCACCGGTCAGCTGATGCCCGCCGCCGAAGATGCCGTGTACGGCCACAAAGCAGGCGAGAGCTTCCGGTTCGATTTTACCTATCCCGCCGAGTTCCGGGTGCCGGAGCTTTCCGGCAAGACGGCGCAATTCGCCATCACCCTGCACACCGTGGAGCAAAAGCAGCCTGTACCGCTGGACGATGCCTTTGCCAAGACACTGGGCTTTGATACGGTGGATGCCCTGAAGGAGAGCATCCGCGAAAAGAAGCGCCGCTCCCACGAGGCCAACGCCGACCGAATTGCCGGAGCCGCCCTGCTGGGCATGGCCGGTGCCAACCTGACGGCGGAGCTGGATAACGCCATTCTGGACCAGAATGCCGACCATGACATGAACGCCCTGCGCGAACGGCTGCGCCGCAGCAAGATGACCATGGAGCTGTACTGCAAGGCAGGCCAGACCACACCGGACGAGGTGCGCGCCGCCTTCCGCCGGGATGCCGAGCGCAAGATGCGCAGCATCCTTGCGGTGCAGGCCATCGCCAAGGCCGAACAGATCACCGTGTCCAACGCAGAGGTGGATGCCGAGTACGTCCGCCTTTCCAAGCTGCACGATACCCCGGAAGCCGAGATCCGCAATGTGCTCAGCCGGGACGCTGTGGCCTCTGCCGTGATCACTCAGAAGGTGCAGCGTTTCCTGATCGACCACGCAAACATCACTTCGGTTGTGGAAAAGGAGTAAACTATGGGCTTTTTTACACGCACCGCGATGGATATGCTGATGAAAACTACCCATCCCGAGATCAACCGCCGCCAGTGCTGGAACCTGCATCCCCATCGCAAGCCCTGCACCGAGTGCAAGGATATCTGCCCCTATGGCGAACAGATCTTTACCCGCCCGAACCTTGTGAAGGACTGGGACCCCTGTACCGAGTGCGGCCTGTGCGTCTCTGCCTGCCGCAGCGGCTGCATCATCCCTTCGCCGGAGCAGGTGCAGCGGGACACCTCTGCCGCCGATACCGACAATGACACCATCTGGATCGGCTGCGAAAAGTCCACCCGCAAAAATTCCATGGTGCGCACCTGCATTGCGGCCCTCACATGGGAGACACTGGCCTACCTTGCCCTGAACAAAAAGATCGTGCTGGACCTGACCCCCTGCGGTGAATGTGAGAACGACCTGTGCGCCGCCCAGCTGCGCAAGGAGCTGACGAGGCTTGTGGATTTCTTTGGCCAGCCCATGTTCGAGGCACGGTTCACTCTGGCCTACGAGCCGGACGAAGCGCTCTACCACGTAAAGGAGCTGAGCCGCCGCGAAATGTTTGAGCAGGTGAGCCACGGCTCCAAAAGTGGCACCAAAAAGCTGCTGCAGATGCTGCCCGGCCTGCACAGCGAGGACGACGGCGGTGTGGATTTCCGCCTTTTGCTGCACCAGCGCACAAAGCAGCTGAAGGCATCCATGGAAACGCCGCTGAAGTACGGCTACTACCTGCCCAACTTTACCGATAAATGCTTTGGCTGCGGCAAGTGCGAAAAGGCCTGCCGCGCCGGTGCGCTGAAGCTGGAGGACCTGCCCGACGGCCAGACCCGCATCGTCATCACGCCGTGGAAGTGCAGCGAGTGCGAGGTGTGCGTGGCCTCCTGCTCCAACCATGGCATCGACGGCATGAAGCTGCGCCAGCTCACCACCCTTGGCCCGGTAAGTGTACACAAATGCACCAAGACCCTGTGCAAGGAATGCGGCAAGCCCATTGCGCCGGGCAGTGTGGATGGTGTGTGCACCGTGTGCCGCATCAAGGCCCGCACCAAAAAGCGGCAGGAAGAAGCCGCCGCCCGGGCAAAGCAGCTGCGTGAGGAGCGCGAAGCCAAAAAGGCTGCAGAGGAAGCCGCCAAGGCAGCAGCCGAAGCCGGTGCCGACGCTGCTGAGACAGCTGTACAGATGGCTGCCGCCCCCGCAGAAACCGCTGCGGCCGCTGCCGTGCCTGCTGCGGCCGGTTCCGTGATCACAGCACTGACCCCGGAAAAAGCAGTCCCCGCCGCGCTGGACGAAACCCCTGCTGCCGCACCGGAAAACACCGCAGAAAAGGATGTGCCCGACACACCGAAAAACGATTGACGGCGCACAGATTCAATGCTATACTGACCATAAGACCACGCACCGTGGCCACCGACTGTTACAAAGGGGTAACGGAGCTGTTTCCGTTACCCCTTTCTTATCCCAAAGCACGAAGCAAGCTTTTGCCAAGATCTTACGAAAGAAGGATTTTACTATGGCTCATTCCATCTCCCGCCGCCAGTTCCTGCAAGGCAGCGGTGCAGCCGCCCTTTCTGTGGCAGCGGCTGGTCTTCTGAGCAGCTGCGGCGGCTCTTCCGCTTCCAATGGCGGCAGCACCGGCGCTGCCGGCAGCAGCTCCACCTACACCGTGCTGTATTCCCGTCAGCCCGCCACCCTGAACTATCTGGTCTGCTCAGCTGACCCGGACCTTTACCACGGCACTCAGTGCATCGACACGCTGGTGGAGTACGACAACCGCGGCAAGATCCGGGAGGGCCTTGCCACTGCTTGGGAGTGGGATGCCGACAGCCTGACATGGACGTTCCACCTGCGGGATGAAAACTGGGTGGACTGCAACGGCGAGGTGCTTGGCCCTGTGACCGCGCAGGACTTTGTGGATGCGCTGGCCTATGTGCTGAACCCGGACTACGCTTCCTCCACTGCAAGCCTTGTCACCCCCTATGTGGCCGGTGCGGACGACTACTATAACTACTGCGTTTACCGCAACAACGCCAATAACGGCACCGTGGCCGAGGACGGCACTACCTACGCCATTGATGCCAACGGCACCGTGACTGCCGCTGCCGCCGACGGCACCACCACCGAATACCCGGCTGTGGATTTTTCCACCGTGGGCGTGAAGGCTGTGGACGACCACACCCTGACCTACACGTTGAACTTCGACTTTCCCGGCTTTCTCAGCCTGTTGAGCTACGCTCCCTACGAGCCTGCCTACGGCCCGCTGCTGGAGGAGTTTGCCGACCAGTTCTGCACCAGTGCCGAGACCGCCTGCAGCTGCGGCGCGTTCTATCTGGCCGAGTACACTCCGCTGGAAAACTGGGTGATGAAGAAGAACCCCGAAAACTACGATGCCGACAGCGTTTACATCGACACGGTGCGCTACATCTACAATCAGGAAGAGCTGATCAGCGGCCCGGAGATGGTCAAGCGCGGCGAGATCGATCAGGCTACCATCAGCTCCGACATTCTGGACAGCTGGCTGGCCGACGACACCACCAAGGACATGGTTTCCATGGAGCGCCCGGAAACCGGCAAGAGCTACTTCTACATCTTCAACTTCCTGCCCTACCGCCACGAGTTCTCAAACTGGACCGTGACCGGCGTGGATGCCCAGTACGAGCCGGACAATTGGGCCAAGGCCATCAACTCCACCAACTTCCGCAGGGCTTTCCTGTATGCCATCAATCCCTCCGTCACGCTGGCCGTCACCGCGCCGGAAGGCTACGATAACTACAAGCTGCACACCATCACTCCGCCGTCCTTCTGTGCCAACAGCAAAGGCGTGGATTATACTGAGTGCGGCGGCCTTGCAAACCTCTCCGACTTCTTTGACGAAGCCAAGGCCAAAGAGTACCGTGATGCCGCCGTGGAAGAGCTGACTGCCGCCGGTGTCACCTTCCCCATCAAGATCCAGTATCCGTACAACCCCGCTGTGGTGGACTGGGACAAGCAGTGTCAGGTGTTCAAGCAGCAGGTGGAAGCCGTGCTGAACGACGGCTTCGACTTCATCAGCATCATCATCACGCAGGGTCCGTCCGACAACTTCCTGAACGCGGTGCGCCGGGTGGGTGCCTACCAGCTGATGTCCTACTACTGGGGTGCCGATTACTCCGACCCCGAGACCGAGGTGTACCCCTTCTATCAGGAAGCCGGCGACCGCGGCACCTGCTACAGCTTCCTGCGCACCGGCGTGGAGGACGGCATCGTGACCGGCGAGACCGCCGACCTCGTGATGCAGTACATGTCCATGGTGGAGAACGCCAAGACCATCACCGAGGATCTGGACGCCCGGTACGAAGCCTTTGCGGATGCCGAAGCCTTCCTCATTGAGAACGCACTGGTCATCCCGCTGGGGATGCCGGTGCCGCCCTACATTGCCACCCGCCTGAACCTGTGGGAGGGCCAGTACGCGCCCACAGGCCTTTCCACCAACCGTCTGAAGGGCGTGCACATCCTCGACCATTACGTTTCCATGGAGGAGTACAACCAGAACCGCGACGCCCGGTAAAAACTGAATCGGAAACTCCCCCAGTCTGCTGCGCAGACAGCCCCCTCTGGGATGGGGCCTCTGGCGAAACCGGAAACTTTCCCGTCATGCCAAGGGCTCCCTCCCCGAGGGAGCTGGCTTTGCGCAGCAAAGGCTGAGGGAGTTTTTGTTTGCTCCTCATTTTTCCCGCAAAAACTCACAAATCACTTTCCAAACGTAAGATTTTGCGTTATTCTATACTTATCTGTATTTATAAAGAAAAGAGAGGTGCACAGCTATGGTGCAATATCTCGCAAAACGCATCGGGCGCTCCATTCTGACCCTGTTCGTCATTGTGACGCTGGTGTTCTGCCTGCTGCGGCTCATGCCGGTGGAAGGCTACTTTGCAAACTACGAAAAAATGACCGAGGCACAGATCCAGGCCGGGCTGCAGTCCATGGGCCTGCTGGATCCGCTTCCGGTGCAGATCGGCCATTTCTGGCGGGATGCGCTGCACGGTGATCTGGGCGTGAGCCACATTTACAAGCTCAACGCTCCCGTGACCAGGATCCTTGCCCAGAAGCTGCCCATTTCCATCGAAATGGGTGTGCTGGCCATGCTGCTGAGCCTTGTGCTGGGCATCCCGCTGGGCCTTGTCATGGGCCGTTATAAGGGCCGCTGGCCGGATAAGCTGGGCACGGCATTCATCGTGCTCATTCAGGCGGTGCCTGCGGCAGTGTACTTTTTGTATATCCATATGTACGGCACCACCGCCATGGGCGTGGGCCTGCTGTTCGATGCCGCCAACTGGCGCTATTGGGTGCTGCCGGTGTGCAGCATGAGCCTTGCAAACCTTGCGTTCTACGCCATGTGGCTGCGCCGCTATATGGTGGACGAGAGCAACAAGGACTACGTCAAGCTGGCCCGCGCCAAGGGCGTGAGCGAGAACAATATCGCCCTGCACCACGTATTCCGCAACGCCATGGTGCCGCTGGTGCAGTACATTCCCTCCGCATTCCTGAACACCGTCGTCGGCTCCATCTACATCGAAAGCCTGTACAGCATCCCGGGCATGGGCGGCCTGCTGGTCACCTGTGTGCAGCGCCACGACAACACCATGGTGCAGGGCATCGTGCTGCTGTACGCCTGCGTGGGCATCATCGGCCTGATTTTGGGCGATGTGCTCATGGTGCTCATTGACCCCCGCATCAACTTTGGCAAGAAAGAAGGTGGACGCTGATGCTCTCTTTTCTGAAACGCGAAAAATCGAAGCAGCTGGAGGATCAGCTGAATGCTGCTCAGGCACAGCGCCGCACCGGCTGGGAAAATCTGCCGGAGGATGAGCTGTTCACCCCCGCCGGGTTCAGTGAGGAGCAGGCCGAAGCCACCGCCAGCTCCAACTACAGCTACTGGGGCAGCACCTTCCGTGCCTTTTTCAAGAACAAGTTCGCCGTGGCCCTGCTGATCGCGCTGGTGGTCGTGGTTGCCTTTGCCTTCATCCAGCCCCACCTGCCCGGTCAGGCAGACCCGAACCTGTGCGCCGTGGACCCTGTGACCGGCATCCAGTACCGCAACATCGCCCCCGGGCAGGACGGCTTTATCTGGGGTTCCAACTCCATCGGTCAGGACCTGTGGGCACGCATCTGGGCCGGTGCACGCACCAGCCTGACCATCGCCTTCTTCGTGGCCCTCATCGAAGCTGTGGTGGGCATTACCGCCGGTGTGCTGTGGGGCTACGTGCGCGGGCTGGACTTTGTGTTCACCGAGCTGTACAACATCTTCGATAACATTCCCACCGCCATCGTGCTGATCCTCATTTCCTATGTAGCCACCCCCAGCATCTGGACCATGGTCCTTGGCATGGCCATCAAGGGCTGGATCGAAATGGCACGCTTCATCCGCAACCAGATCCTCATTATCCGCGACCGGGATTATAATGTGGCTTCCCGCTGCATCGGCACGCCCACCATCCGTATCGTGCTGCGCAACCTGCTGCCCTACCTCGTCTCGGTCATCATGCTTCGCATGGCCCTCACCATCCCGGAAGCCATTGGCAACGAGGTGTTCATCACCTACATCGGTCTGGGCCTGTCCGTGGAGACCCCCTCGCTGGGCAACCTGGTCAACGACGGCCGCAAGGTGATGATGCAGGCCGGGCTGCGCTACCAGCTGCTGTACCCCACCCTCATCCTGAGCTTTGTTACCATTGCGTTCTATCTGATCGGCAACGCCTTCTCGGATGCTGCCGATCCGAAGAACCATCTGCAGTAAGGAGGGGACATCATGGAACACAACCAGCTCATTCTCTCCGCAAAAGATGTCAACATCCAGTTCAACCTGCGTGGAAAAGTGCTGCACGCCATCCGTGGCATCGATCTTGACCTCTATCAGGGAGAGGTGCTTGCCATCGTAGGCGAGAGCGGCTCCGGCAAGAGCGTTTTTACCAAGAGCTTCATGGGCCTGCTGGATGCCAACGGCTCCATTACCAGCGGCACCATTGATTACTACGGCATGGCGGACGGCAAGCCGCTGCGCCTTTCTGACCTCAGAACCGAAAAGGACTGGCTGCAGGTACGCGGCCGAGAGATCGCCATGGTCATGCAGGACCCCATGACCAGCCTGAACCCGCTGAAGACCATCGGGGCACAGATCATGGAAGCCGTTGCCCTGCATCAGGGCTTAAAGGGTGCTGCCGCCAAGGAAAAAGCGCTGGAATACCTGCGGGATGTGGGCATCTCTGACCCGGAAAAGCGCTTTAAGCAGTATCCGCACGAGTTCTCCGGCGGCATGCGCCAGCGTGTGGTCATTGCCATTGCGGTGGCCTGCAGCCCCAAGATCCTGATCTGCGACGAGCCTACCACCGCACTGGACGTGACCATTCAAGCCCAGATTTTGCAGCTTTTGAAGGAAATGCGGTTCAAGTACGATCTGACCATCGTCATGATCACCCACGATCTGGGCGTTGTGGCAAACATTGCAGACCGCGTGGCTGTGATGTACGCAGGCGACATTGTGGAGATCGGCACTGCTGACGAAATTTATTACGATCCCCGCCACCCCTACACATGGGCACTGCTTTCCAGTATGCCGCAGATGGGCGTGAAGGGCGAGGACCTGTTCAACATCGTGGGCACACCGCCAAACCTGTTTGCGGAAATTCGCGGCGATGCTTTTGCACCCCGCAACCCGCAGGCGCTGAAGATCGATTTTGTCAAGCGCCCGCCTTACTTTGAGGTAACGCCCACCCACAAGGCCAAAACATGGCTGCTGGACACCCGGGCACCCAAGATCGAGCCGCCTGCTGCGGTAAAAATGCTGCGAGAGGAGGGGCTGTAAGATGGAAAATGAACGCGAAGTTCTTTTGGAAGTGAACCACCTGAACGTAACCTACGGCTCCGGCAAAAAAGCATATGAAGCTGTGCAGGATGCCAACTTTAAAATTTATAAGGGCGAGACCTTCGGCCTTGTAGGCGAAAGCGGCAGCGGCAAAACTACCATTGGCCGCGCCATCCTGCGCATTCTGCCCACCTCCGGCGGCGAGATCCTTTATAAGGGCCAGAAGATCAACGGCAGAATTTCCCGCCAGCTGGACAGGCAGATCATCAAAGAGATCCAGATGATCTTTCAGGACCCGCAGTCCTCGCTGAACGAGCGCGCCAAGGTGAGCTACATCGTGGGCGAAGGCCTGCAGAACGTCCGGCCTGATCTTTCCACCGCCCAGCAGGAGGAAAAGGTGCGTCAGGCTCTGCTGGACGTGGGTCTGCTGCCGGAATTTGCCTCCCGCTTCCCGCACGAATTTTCCGGCGGACAGCGCCAGCGCATCGGCATTGCCCGGGCCCTGATCGTGGAGCCGGAGTTCATCGTTGCCGATGAGCCCATCAGCGCACTGGATATGTCCATCCGTGCACAGGTGCTGAACCTGCTGCGCCGCCTGCAGAAGGAACGCGGCATCACCTACCTGTTCATCGCCCACGATCTTTCCGTGATGCGCTACATCTCCGACCGCATCGCCGTCATCCACAAGGGCCGCATCGTGGAGCTGGCCGGAGCCGAAGAGTTGACAGCCCACGCCATCCACCCCTATACCCGCAGCCTGCTTTCCGCCATTCCCATGCCGGACCCCCGCAGGGAGCGGCAGAAAAAGCTGCTGGTGTACGACCCCGCCATGCACGACTACTCCAGAGAGGCCCCCCAGTGGCGCGAACTGCGGCCTGAGCATTTTGTACTGTGCAGCGCTGCCGAAGCCGAGCAGTGGCTGCCGCGCTGACCCCCGACATTTCGGGAGGAACCGTTGTTTTACGGCACTTTTACGCAACATTCAAAGTTTATTTCTTGACATTCTCCGGCAGCTCCACTACAATAGAATCTGCATCATTGATTCTGATTTTTGAGTTATTAGCGTGTTCTGACCGGCGGCTTTCATCTTCTTTGCAAAGTTGTCGGCTTTTGGCAATGAAAAGAAGAAGAAAGAAAGAAACGAGGACTTTATTCTATGACTACTGAACAGCGTGAACCGCTCTATGCGTCCACTGCGAAGCCCTGGCTGAAGTACTATGACCAGAAATACATCGACATGCCCCTGCCCAAGTGCAGCGCCTTTGAGTATCTCTGCCATCAGAACAAGAACCATCTGAGCGAGACCGCTCTGGAGTATTATGGCCGCAAATTCACCTTTGCAGACCTCTTTGTGAATGTCAAGAAAACCGCGGCCGCCTTCCGTGCTCTCGGCGTGAAGAAGGGCGACATCATCACCGTTGTCAGCGTGATGACCCCCGAGGTGATCTATGCCTTCTACGCTGTCGATATGATCGGCGCAACGCTGAATCTGGTGGACCCGCGCTACAGCGTTGAGGGCATCCACGAGTACATCGAGGAGGTGGATTCCCGCCTGCTGATCTGCCTGAATGTGACCTATGAGCGCTGCCACAAGGCAGAAAAGCGCACCAATGTGGAGCGCGTTCTGGTCATCAGCCCCGCAGACTCTCTGCCGCTGCATCTGGCCGTCGGCTACAAGCTGACCAACCCCGATAAGAACCGCTACAAGTCCAATGTGATCCACTGGAAGGACTTTATTGCACAGGGCAAGGATCAGAGCATGAACGCCGAACCCTACGACCCGCAGCACGCCTGCGTGGTGGTGCACACCGGCGGCACCACCGGTTCGCCCAAGGGCGTTATGCTGACCGACGACTGCTTTAACTCTCTGGCCCACGAATTCATCGCCCAGAGCAACCTGTTCTGCCGCGGCCAGAAGCTGATGAACGTCATGCCTCCGTTCATTGCCTACGGCTATGCCTGCGGCGTGCACATGCCGCTGGTCATGGGCCTGCACGTCGTCATCATCCCCAATCTGGACCCCGACAAGCTGGGCGCACTGATCTGGAAGCACAAGCCCGAGCACATGTTCGGCGTTCCGGCCCACTACCAGCAGATGGCAGCTTCTCCGCTGCTCAAGAAGAAGAAGGATCTCTCCTTCATCCGCAACTATGCCGCCGGCGGCGACTCGCTGCCGCTGGGCGCTGAGCTGACTGTGAACGAGTTCCTGAAGGCGCACAACGTGGAATATCCGCTGGCCAAGGGCTATGGCATGACCGAGGTCGCCTCTGCCGCTACCGTTGCCGCCGGCAACGTGACCAAGCCCGGCAGCGTGGGCATTCCCATGCTGAACACGGTGGTGTCCATTTTTGAGCCTGGCACCGAGACCGAACTGCCCATCGGGGAGCGCGGCGAGATCTGCATCTGCACCCCCACCGTCATGAAGGGCTACTACAATAAGCCCGAGGAGACCGACATGATCCTGCGCCGCCATGCAGACGGCCAGATCTGGGCACACACCGGCGATGTCGGCTACATGGACGAGGACGGCTTTGTGTATCTGGATTCCCGCATCAAGCGCATGATCATCCGTCACGATGGCTTCAAGGTGTTCCCGTCCATGATCGAGAACGTCATCAGCCGCCACCCGGCCGTGCATCAGTGCTCGGTGGTGGGCTGCACCGATAAGGACCATGTGCAGGGCCGCCTGCCCTTCGTCTACGTGGTGCTGGACCCGGAAGGCGACAAGAAAAAGCGCCAGATCGTGCGGGAACTGCGCCAGCTGTGCAATGAAGAGCTGCCGGAGTATGTGCAGCCGGTGGGCTACAAGTTCATCTCCGAAATGCCCTTTACCCCTGTTGGCAAGGTGGACTACCGCAAGCTGGAAGAAGAGATCACTCCCCGCGATTACTGATCCTGAACTTCACCCTGTAATTTTTCAGACACTGAGCTCTCCCGAAAGGGAGAGCTTTTTTGTATGGAAGAAACCGCAGAATACGGACGCAGCGATGGCCGCAATTTTTTGAATTTTGTCAGTTGACAATTTTTACTTTCCATTTTATCATAGAGACAACAGCTGTGCCGCACAGGTGCAGTCATTCCAGAAAGAAGGAATTACAATGAAAAACAAAAAGTTTGCCAGCTTTCTGGCCGCAGCGGCAGCGCTTGTGCTGCTGGCCATGCCTGCATTTGCTGCCGACGAACAGACGGAGCTGCCTGCCGCCGAAGCAGCAGAGGTGCAGCAGGAGCAGACCGCAGCGCCTGCCGAGCAGGAGACCGCCCTGCCCGCCGATGCCCAGACAGCCGGCGAACCGGAGCAGCAGCTCACCTATGTGGCGCTGGGCGACAGCATCACCTCCGGTGTCGGCCTTGCCGATATGAAATACAACATCGCCCAGATCGGCTACGATCTGCAGCCGAACTTTGAGGGCTACCCTTCCCAATGCTACACCGCCCTTGTGGGCAAGGGCCTTGGGCTGGACCGCCAGCACGCGATCAATCTGGGCCTGCCCGGCCTGATGAGCCCTGACATGCTGGATATGGTGCAGAACAGCGCCATGCCCAAGATGAATCAGGCTTCCGGCGCATATTACGTCTACCCGGAATATCAGGAGTATCTGCGCAAGGCCGATATCATTTCCATCCAGATTGGTTCCAACGACGCGCTGGTGCCCTGCATCGTGGGTCTGGGCGAGGCCACCAACTGGAAGAGCGAGCAGCTTGCCGCACTGATGGTCAGCGGTGCCCTGCGTGATTTCAATTTCCAGAAGCTGGGGCTCTTCCTCGAAGCGCTGAACCGTATGACCCTTACCTTTGACGAGAGCCGCGCCACCAACCGCCTGCTGTTCCGCGGCATGGATGAGATCTGCGATCAGGCCTATACCAATGTGACCGCCAGCCTGCCGCAGATCGTGGCCGGTATCCGTGCACTGAACCCGGATGCCAAAATCGTGCTGCTGGGCTACACCAATCCCGTGCCGCTGCTGCCCGCATGGAACAGCTATTTCAGCAAATTGAACCGCTTTGCCAAAGACCTTGCCGCACAGGAAGGCTTGATCTATGTGGACATTCCCCGTGCGCAGACCGCTGCCGACGGCCACCCCACCGTTAAGGGCCACCAGTACATTGCAAACCAGATTTTGAATGCTCTGAAGTGAGCTTTCCATCAAAAAAGCCTGTCTCATTTTACGAGACAGGCTTTTTTTGCGCTGTTCTGTTTTCAGCTCAGCCGGCCGCTTTCCACCGAAAAGCTGATATCTGCCGCAGCCATGGTAGACTTGCGGTGGGAGACCAACAGCACCGTTTTGTCTTTGCACTCTGCCCGCACAGCCTTGAGGATCACGCCCTCATTCAGGCTGTCCAGATTGGAGGTAGGCTCGTCCAGCAGCAGGAAGGGTGCATCATGCAGGAAGGCACGCGCCACACCGATGCGCTGGCGCTCGCCGCCGGAAAGTGCACCGCCCAGCTCACCCACCGGGGTATCATAGCCCTTGGGCAGGCTGTGGATAAAGCCGTCCAGCGCAGCCTTTTTGCAGGCTGCTTCCACCTCTTCCCGGGTGGCATCCCGCTTTGCAATGCGGATGTTGTTCTCAATGGTATCGTCGAACAGCTCGGTCTCCTGCGTCACAAGGCTTTCCTGTTCGCGCAGGGCGGCGGTGTTCACGCGGCGGATATCCTCTGCGCCAAAGCGGATGCTGCCGCTGGATACATCCCAGAAGCGCATCAGCAGCCGCAGGAAGGTAGACTTTCCGCTGCCGGAGCGGCCGGTGATGCCCACGATCTTCTTTTCCGGAATGGTCAGGCTCAGGTCATGCAGCACCTCCTCCTTGGCATAGGCAAAGTTCACATGCTCTGCCGCAGCACCTGCAAATGCGGTGTCTGTGCCGTCGGTCACATCGGCGGTGACGGGCTGTTCGTCCAGCAGGTCCAGCACGCGGTCTGCGCTGGCGAACACCTGCGTCAGGCTGGCACCAAGGTTTGCCAGCGCCACCACCGGACCAAAGGAGCTGAGGGCTGAAAGGGTGCACACCAGTACGCCCTCCACGCCCATTTTACCGCTCTGGTAAAGGTTCAGGCTCACACCCAGCACGGCCAGCACCGTGAGCAGGATCAAGGTGTTCGTGATGGCCACGGTCAGGCCCTCGCGGTATTTCATCGCCTTCTGCTTTTCGCCCAGCATCTCACTGTGGGCCGTGATGCCCTCGGCGCGGGCTGCAGTGTCCTGATACTGCAGGGTATCCTTCAGGCCGCGCAGGCTTTCCAGCACATAGCTGTTGGTATCGGCCAGTGCCTGACGGTACTCCCGGGCGGCACGGTCGCCGCGCTTTGCGCTCCACACCGGCAGGGCCACGCCCACCAGCAGATAGCCCGCCAGCAGCACCAGCGCAGGCAGGATGTGCCAGCTGCCCACAAAGCCCGTCATGCCGATGACGCAGATGAACGCGATGCAGATGGGCGAAATGGTGTGGGCATAGAACACCTCCAGCGCCTCGATGTCGGCGGTGATGAGCGAGATCAGGTCGCCGCGGTCACGGCCTTCCAGCTTTGCAGGGGTCAGACGGCGCAAGGCACCGAACACCTTATCGCGGATCAGGGCCAGCAGCTTGAAGGCGATATAGTGGTTGGATGCCTGCTCTGCGTAACGCAGAACGCCGCGCAGCAGGGCAAACACCAGAATGCAGGCAAAGGCCGTGCCCACGGTCCTCACCGGGCTTGCAAGCCCCAGCGCACGCAGGATGCCAAAACCGCCGAAGATGGTAATGAAGGTGGCGCAGAAATGGCCTGCCACACCCATCACGATCGCTGCCAGCATAACGGGCAGCATGGGCTTTACCAGTACGATCAGCCGTCCCACAATGGCAAAGGGGCTGCGATGATTGCTCTTGTTCATGCTCAGGCATCCTCCTCTTCCAGTGTTTCCAGCTGCCGCTGTGCCAGATACAGGCGGCTGTAAGCCCCCTGCTGGGCCAGCAGTTCGGCGTGTGTGCCCTGCTCGATCACCCGGCCATTGCTCATTGCATAGATGCAGTCGCTGTGCACCACGTTTGCCAGACGGTGGGAGATCAGGATGATCGTCTTTTTTCCGGCCAGACTGTGGATGGCCTGCATGATATCGTTCTCGCTCTCGGCATCCACGTTGGAGGTAGCCTCGTCGAAGAGGTAGATGGGCGTATCATGCAGCAGGGCCCGCGCCATGGCAAGGCGCTGGCGCTGGCCGCCGGAAAGATTGCTGCCGCCCTCATGCAGAGCGGTCTGCAGGCCGTTCTGGCTGCGGCAGAAATCGGCCAGATTCACCTGTTCCAATGCCGCCCAGAGCTGTGCCTCGTCCGCGTCCGGCTTTGCCATGCGCAGGTTGCTCTCCACCGTGCCCTTGAAGATGGCGGCGTTGTGGGGCACCAGCGTCAGGGTTCGCAGACGCTGTTCCTGCTGCAGCTCCTGCACCGGCACGCCGCCCAGCGTCACGCTGCCGGTATAGCCGGTGCGGCTGCCGGACAGCAGCGCCGCAATGGTGCTTTTGCCGCAGCCGCTCTCACCCACCAGCGAGACAAAGCTGCCCTGCGGAATGGTAAAGGAGACATCGTTCAGGATGGTGCGGTCTTTCTCGTAGCCAAAGGTGACATGCTCAAGCTTCAGAGTCGTATTCTCTCCGGGCACGCGGTCACCATCGGCAGGCTCTTCCGCTGCCAGAAGCTTGAAGATCTTCTCTGCCGAAGCGGCACCGTTCATGGCAATGTGGAAGTAGCTGCCCAGCAGCCGCAGCGGCAGGAAAAAGTCCGCCGCCAGCAGCACGATGGTCAATGTGGCGGTCAGGGTTAGCCGGCCTGCCGCAAATGCAGCCACCGCGCTGATGATGCCAAGGCCCGCACCGCCGTAAGCCATCAGGTCCATCAGTGTCACCGAGTTCAGCTGCATGGTGAGCACCTTCATGGTGATCCTGCGGAAGCGCTCGGCCTGCGCATTCATCTGCTCGTGCTTCCAGCCGTCGGCCTGATAAATTTTCAGGGTGGTCAGGCCCTGAATGTTCTCAAGGAAGCTGTCGCCAAGGGTGGTGTACTCGCCCCAGTAGTTCGCCAGCAGCTTTTTGGCAAACTTCTGCACTGCCACAATGGACATGGGAATCAGCGGCACGCAGCACAGCAGGATGATGGCCGACCGTGCGTGCACACCCACCAGCAGCACAAACAGGGTAACGGGTGCCAGCAGGCTGTAAAACAGCTGCGGCAGGTATTTTGCAAAGTAGGTGTCGATCTGCTCCACACCTTCGCTGGCCAGCATCACCACCTCGCTGGTGGCCGCCGTCTCGGTGTAGTTGGGGCCAAGGCGGGCAAGCTTTGCGTAGATGCTGCTGCGCAGGGTGCGCTTGACATCCTTGGAAGCCCGATCGCTCATGGCCGATGCCAGCATGGTAAAGGCAAAGCGCATGGGCACCGTGGCAAGGCAGAGCACAAGGTTCTGCCACAGCTGTGCACTGGTCAGGCTGCCCGCAAAGGCTGCGCCCACCAGCTGGGCAATGGCCCGCACAAAGATCACGTTGCACAGCATCCCCAGCCATTGGAAAGCCACATTGGCTCCCACATACCGCAGCGCATCGCGGTCAAAGGACAGCAATTTTTTGTTGATCACTGGGCTTTCTCCGTTTCTGCTTTTTCTGCATCACTGCCAAACAGACGCTCATATTCGCCGGTAAAGATGCGCTCCGGCAGTGCACTGGTCATGGCAAGGGCAGCGGTAAAGCGCTCTTCTTCGCTCAGCGGCTCACTGACCGGTGGGAAATGGGTCAGGATCGTTTTCAGCTCCCGATCCACCTGTTTTGCCACCCAGATGCCCCGGTCTGTCATATAGATCTTGCCGTAGTGCTCCTTTACGATCATGCCGCGCTCCATGAGCAGATTCATGATACGCACCACCGAGGGCTTGGTCACGCCAAGCTTTTCGGCAATGCTGCGGGAGCTGATATCCAGATGGGTCTGTGAGACTTCGTAGATCGCCAGCAGATAGCGCAGATGCGCCGACGTAAGTTCCATCCCGATCACTCTCTTTCGTTCTGAATTTCCAATGTTATCCAAAGCTAACTTTTTGTTTTTGAAAAAAGGGCGCGAGCCGAATGTTCCAGCCCGCGCCCTTTGCGGATCATTTCAATGCTCAGTGACAGCCGCTGCAACCGCTGCAGCTGCCATTGCAGCCACCTTCGCCGCAGCCGCTGCACCCACTGCAGCCGCCGCCATGCTTGTGGGAGTGCCATGTGATCCAGCCCACACCGCCAAACACGATGACTGCCACAATGATCGTGGGCAGATTAAAATTTGCAGCGAGGAATTCCATCATACAAAACACACCCTTTCCGTGCAAAGCGTTCTTTTAGATCTTGGAGATGTCGATTTTGACCTCGTTGTCGCCAACATACTTGTTGGGACGGACCAGCAGGTAGATGAAGCCAACCAGAACCACAGCAGCCACGATGGTGAAGAAGTTGAAGCCGACCTCACCAGTGATGATGCCGCCCAGCTGGTACACCACCAGAGCGGCGCAGTAAGCCAGAGCGCACATATAACCAATGGCGATGGCGGTCCACTTGCCGTTGTTCATCTCGCGCTTGATGGCGCCCATAGCAGCGAAGCAGGGAGCGCACAGCAGGTTGAAGATCATGAAGGCGTAAGCCGACAGAGCGGTGTAGTCCTGCGCAACAGCAGCCCAGATCTCATCGCCGTTCTCAGACAGCTCGCCGCCGAAGTGATACAGAACACCGAAGGTACCAACCACGTTCTCCTTTGCGATCAGGCCGGAGACGGAAGCGACAGTTGCACGCCAGTTGCCGAAGCCCAGAGGTGCAAAGATCCATGCGACCTTGGTAGCGATCGCAGCCAGCACGGAGTTGTCCTGATCCTCGACCATGCCGAAGACACCGTTCTCGAAGCCGAAGCCCTGCAGGAACCACAGCACAACGGTAGCGGCCAGAATGACGGAGCCTGCGCGCTTGATGAAGGACCAGCCGCGCTCCCAGGTTGCACGGAACACGTTGCCCCATGCAGGCACATGGTATGCGGGCAGCTCCATCACGAAGGGAGCGGGATCACCTGCGAAGAGCTTGGTCTTCTTCAGGATCACGCCGGAGCAGATGATGGCAGCCATGCCAATGAAGTAAGCAGAGACAGCCACCAGAGAAGAACCGCCGAACATCGCACCTGCGATGAGACCGATGATGGGCATCTTTGCGCCGCAGGGGATGAAGCAGGTGGTCATGATGGTCATGCGGCGGTCGCGCTCGTTCTCGATGGTACGGGAAGCCATAACACCGGGCACGCCGCAGCCGGTACCGACCAGCACGGGGATGAAGCTTTTACCAGACAGGCCGAACTTGCGGAAGATACGGTCCATGATGAAGGCGACACGGGACATATAGCCCACATCCTCCAGGATGGACAGCAGGAAGAACAGGACCAGCATCTGGGGAACGAAGCCCAGGACCGCGCCGACACCGGCAACGATGCCGTCCATGATCAGGCCGTACAGCCAGCCTGCCACGCCGATGCTCTCCAGAAAACCGCCCAGAGCACCCGGCACGATCTCACCGAACAGGACATCGTTGGTCCAGTCGGTGGCAAAGGTACCAATGGCCCAGCCGCCGTCTGCAATGGAGGTGCCCATGGACAGGGAGTACATCAGGAACATGACCAGTGCGAAGATGGGCAGAGCCAGAATACGGTTGGTCACGATCTGGTCGATCTTATCGGAAACGGTCAGGTGCTCCACGCGGGCCTTTTTCTTAACAGCTTTGCCCACGACGGTGTTGATATATGCATAGCGCTGGTTGGTGATGATGCTCTCAGCGTCATCGTCCATCTCAGCTTCGCAGTCCTTGATGTGCTGGTCGATGTGGTCGCTCAGGCTCTTGTCGAGCTTCAGCTCGTCCATGACCTTCTCGTCGCGCTCGAACAGCTTGACGGCATACCAGCGCAGGAAGCGGTCATCCACCTTGCCCTGAATGGACTCTTCGATGTGGGCAATGGCGTGCTCCACGCTGCCGGTGAACACATGGGGCAGCTCAGCAGCCTTGGTAGCCTTTGCAGCAGCCACAGCAGCCTTTGCAGCAGCCTCGGTGCCCTCGCCCTTCAGTGCGCTGATCTCCACCGCCTGACAGCCCAGCTCTGCGCTCAGCTTCTTCAGGTCGATCTTATCACCGTTCTTGCGCACCAGATCGATCATGTTCACAGCCATGACCACTGGGATGCCCAGCTCGATCAGCTGGGTGGTCAGGTACAGGTTACGCTCAATGTTGGTACCATCGATGATGTTCAGGATGGCATCGGGCTTCTCCTTGACCAGATAAGTACGGGAAACCACTTCTTCCAGCGTGTACGGAGACAGCGAGTAGATACCGGGCAAGTCCTGAATGATAACATCCTTATCGCCCTTCAGCTTGCCTTCCTTCTTTTCCACCGTAACGCCGGGCCAGTTGCCGACATACTGGTTGGAGCCGGTCAGATTGTTGAACAGGGTCGTTTTACCGCAGTTCGGGTTGCCGGCAAGTGCAATTTTAATGCTCATTGCTTAATCCTTCCTCCCTTTGGGATCAGACTACTTCGATCATTTCAGCATCGGCCTTGCGCACGCTCAGCTCGTAGTTGCGCACGGTCAGCTCCATGGGGTCGCCCAGCGGTGCCACCTTGCGCACATAAATCTGCACCCCCTTGGTGATGCCCATATCCATGATGCGGCGTTTCACCGGGCCTTCGCCGTGCAGGCGTGCCACGGTGGCGGTCTCGCCCACCTTTACGTCTTTCAGTGTTTTCATCGTACTCGTTCCTCCCTTGCAGTATTTCATGCAGCACCGGGAAGGCGCTGCTCAGGACACCATGATGCGGCTTGCCATGGTCTTATCCAGTGCCAGACGGCTCTGCTTGACCTGCACGATCAGGTTGCCCGCGATCTCGTTGACCACGGTCACCTCGCTGCCAACCACGAACCCCAGCTCGGCCAGATGCAGCCTCACCTCGTCCTTGCCGCTGATCCTGCGGATGGTGACGGTCTCGCCTGCTTTTGTCATCGTCAAAGGCATCATCGCTGTGCTCCCCTTCCCTTGAAAAATATGTGATGCTGCGGTGGTTAGTCAGCCGTAACTATCAGCGTAGATAGTTTACCTCTGCTAACCAAGCTTGTCAATAGTTTTTTCATATCTTATAGTTAGTTTATATGAACAAACAAATTTTATGCCGGCATCGCTCTGCATTTTTATCAAAATCATCAATGACTAACTCCATTTTTTGAAATAAAGTTAGCCAATGTTTACATTTTTAGGGAGTGTTTTGCGGTTTTATAGGGCAGGGTGACGGAGAAAAACCCTCTCAGGCGCTAACGCGCTAAACTCCCCCAGTCATCGCTGCAGGAGTATCTTTCTGCTTGCCGCAAGCGTGCAGGGACGCTCCGCTGGGCCAGAGGCAGGGAGGGGTGTTCCGACTCCCCCCTCCCTACCTCTGGACTCCACCCACCCCGCA
>OBXI01000816.1_pt1 | contig 24508 bp, 21 predicted proteins | sample 1538161 | NCBI WGS metagenome assembly OBXI01 (sample SAMEA2580142, study PRJEB22360) | human gut metagenome | biome: human gut; feature: human-associated habitat; material: faeces | place: Denmark | collected 2008/2010 | reverse complement strand
CAAGTCAGAACCCCACAAAATACCTTCCTCCCCCACCGGCCCCAGCCACTACATAGGCTGTTTCTCCGTCAGTCGAAGGGTTATCCACCGGATTATCAACATCATCGCAAGATGTAACAAACACACCACCACTCAAACAAAAGGCTGCCGCAAACACACACAGCAAAAACTTTTTCTTCATATATTCTTTATTATTGATTTATACTAAAAACTTAATCTTATTATCTACCGAAAAACACTCTGAACTTTCCATAAAATGCACGTCCAGCCTTTTGTAGGCTGAAATTGTCAAACAGTTGCGCATCCGTGAAATTCTGACATTCAAATGATACGTTATAGCGCCCGTTCTTCATTGTATAGGACAAGGATAAATTATGAGAAAACTGTTCCGGCACCATGTTTTTTGAATCTTTATCGCCGATATTCTCCCAATAAAGAGGGAAATCGTGTTGCCAGTAGCTATCATAGCCTATCGTCAGTACATTTCCCTTAATAAACAGGTCATTCCAATGGAAATTAGCATTTATATTGGCGTAACGATAAGGGAGATTCGGCATACGCACCTTGTAATGCATACTTTCCTGCAAAGAGGTGCCTGCCAGGTACTTTTCATAGTCACGGGTATCAATACAATTAAATGTACCGCCTACATCGAACCAGTGCGAGAAGCTATAAAGCAGCGATAAATTATATCCTTTAGTCCTCACATGCCCATGATTCTCATAGTATCCGTAACTTGTTCCCCCCAATACATCCAATCCTCTTTTTATGTAATCTTTCGTATCCCGATATATCAAGCCGGCCTCGGCATACACCCCGTGTTTGCCAAACTGATAATTATAGCTGAAACTCAGATTCAGATTATCACTTTTCTCCGGCTTCAGATTTACTTTACCGGCTTCCAAGTCTTCATCACCAAACAGTTCGTCTGTCGTAGGAAGCCGAAAAGCCTTTTCATAAGAAAGTTTCACCTGAAAATCTTTCCATAAAAAATATGTACCCACAGCACCGTATCCGAAAGCACTTACCGTATTGGATAAATTTATATAATTACCTATGCCATCCGTACTCTGTGACACCGGACCTTTGTTGTATTGCCGGTAATGCTTGGCAAATGCCGAAATATTCCATTTGTCCGACGGCATCAGGCGATAAGAAAGACCGCTGACATTCTTACGCGTAATTTTAGGAATACTAAAATCCGTAAATTTGGAAGAAGCACCTATGATAGAGCGGCTTGTACGTTCAAAATCACTTACCACATGGCTAAAAGTAAACGTATGCGCCTCTCCGATATGATAATTCATCCTCAGCGTTCCATTCCAGTTCTTGTTTTTAGATTCACTATTCTGATAAGACTGTTCTCCCCGGCTGCCCCTTTCGTAAAACTCACCACGCCAGTTGTAAGCCCGTGAAGCGGTATCGACATTATTAGTGAGGTTATGGTTATAATTGGCAGTCAGCAGTAAATCCAAATTCTTCACGAATAAGTTCTTTTTGTAGTATTCCAACGAAGGGGCCAATGAATGTCCTTTGCGGAATTTTTCACCGAACACGACATCTTGATAAACACCAGTTTGTATCTCTTTATAGAAATAGGAATAATTGAAGCTCAGAGCCAATCTGTCCGCCCATTTTTTTCCAACCACACCGATTTTTCCAATCACAGCTTCATTATGGTATTGGTCATTGAAACGTTTCAGATGGTAAATCTTACTTTTGTCGAGTGGCGGAAAACGCACACTTCCATCTTCTCTGATTTCAAAGTCACGTACATACGTATCTACATAATAATCATTATCCGAAAAATTCTGAAAAGCGTTCACTTCATACATAAAACCATTCTTGAATATTTGTCCGAAACGTACGTATGACTTATGAGTGTTAAATGAACCGTAAGAATAAGAAGCATCCAGAAACCACTTCCCGGGTTGTTTGTTAGTGACAATATTAACCACTCCCCCAATAGCATCCGTACCGAATCCTACGGGAACCACACCTTTGTACACCTCTATGCGATCTGCATAATTAATAGGAACATTATTCAAATCGAATGCAGCACCGGCCCCTTCTTGCGGTATTCCGTCAATAAAGATTTTCACATGCCGCCCGCTAAAACCGTCAATATACAACTGCATATCCGATCCTACTCCGCCTGACTCACGGAGTTTTACCCCCGGCACCTTAGTCAGTGCGCCGGCTAAAGTCTGTGTACTGTTATGCAACTTCTTCGCGTCAACGGCTACCGCATTAAAGGCTGACTTATTTACCCGGCCAACTCCGGAAGTTGTTACTACGACCTCTCCCAACTCTTTCACTTTCGGTGCAATGGTGACATTGACCTTTATCCTTTCTCCTTTAGCTAATTTAACCTTCTTTTCTACTGTTTGATAACCTACAGCCGAAACGACAAGTATATATTCACCTTCCACAGTTTTCAAGTGATAAATTCCCTTTTCGTCCGTATAACTGCCATAGTTCGTTCCTTTCAGATAGACCGTCGCAAAATCTACGACCTCCTTTTCTGTAGATATCACTCTGCCCGAAATCATACTAGTATAATGACGCTCGTGCTGTGAATATGCTGATACAGAAAATAAGAATACTAGAAAAACCAAAAAACATTTATTAATCATCTCCTTTTTACTTTATACCTATTCATTTACTTTAAAAGCGATGCAAAGATAAGTAGAAACAGGAGCGCAAAACAATCCCTATCTATTGGTAAAAATTAGACAACAAAAACTAAACATATAGATATACACAATACCTATATATAAGTAATTACTAGATAAATTAAATAAAAAGAGAAAAAAATCCTACTCCAACCATTGCGCCAGCAAACGCTCCGTTATTTCCCACAACTGCTCTTTCTGTACATGGTTCACATACTTATCGGATAAGCTTTTCCGGTGATTATTGACATAGAGTTGCCCTGTCACACCGGCTTCTTTTTTGTCCAGCAACAGACCAATTGCCGTAGAAGCTCCTTTCTTCGGCTTACGAATAAAAGGACGGAAGAATATATCTGTCAGAGGGTCGAACCACTTATGCATCGTGATGATATCAGTAGAGACAATTCCCGGATCGGCAGCATTGACGGTGATTCCTTTCTCCCGAAGTTGCTCGGATAGTTCGAAAGTAAATAATAACAAAGCCAATTTTGTGTTACTATAAACAGGTATTCTCCAAAAGTTTCCCGTTTTCCCCCTGTGAAAGAAATCAGGAAAATCAAGGCGGCCGATTGCATACGTACACGAAACCATATTTACAATACGTGCTCCGGATGCCATAGTCGGAACTAATTTACGAGTCAGCAGGTAAGGACCAACATAATTTACACTGACCGTCCGTTCAAATCCATCGTTCGTAATAGAAAATCCGGTTTCCATTGTCCCGGCATTATTCATCAACAAGGAAATGGAAAGTTTACGTTCCAAAATCCGATCAGTAAAAGAGGCTACGGAGTGCATCGAAGACAGATCAATAGCGAGTACTTCCAAATTCGGATTTCCGGTTTCTTTCATTAAACGTTGGCACACGTTTTCCGCTTTTTGCGGGTTATAACAAGCCATTATGACATGATAGCCGGCTGTGGCCACGGCACGGGTTATCTCCGTTCCCATGCCTCCGTCAGCTCCGGTAATGATCGCCCATTTCACTTCATTCATTGTTTTTCCAATTTTTCAATCTCCTTTTGCAGACAAGGAGGCAGTTCTTCATTCAAATGTTTATGACAAGCCATTTCGATCGTGTACATACGGCCAATGCAATAATTGCTATGCCCGCAATTACAACGTGCACGGTCTTCACGTGCCATACGGTTCACAAATCCCGGTTCATTCAGCAGGGCACGTGCCATTTGAACAGCATCAAAGCCGGCATCCAGCACTTCATCAATTTTCTCACGAGAAACAAGGCCGCCTACATAAATTAACGGAGCACCCGGAAGGGCCTCACGGAACTTCAGCGCATCTTCGAGAAAATATGCCTCTTTGAAAGGAACAGTCGGAATCATCCATTTTCCGAACATCCGAATGCCATATTTCAGCCACCAGCAATTCATATAATAAGCCATAGAACGGATAGGCATCGCCCCTCGCATCACATACATCGGCGCACGACTGACGAAACCACCGCTCAATACCAGCCCGTGAGCACCCAGTTCGAGCAGGCGTCGGGCTACTTGTATCGTTTCCTCCGACTCCATTCCACCTTTGAAACCGTCGCGCATATTCATTTTCACAAGAACCGCCATATCGCTACCGGCAGCTTTCATCACTTCTTTCATCACTATATCCATAAAACGCATCCGGTTTTCCAACGAACCTCCGTATTCATCCTTCCGGTGATTCGTGTAAGGGGAAAGGAACTGGCTAATCAGATATCCATGTCCGGCGTGAACCTCAACAGCATCGAAACCAGCTTCTCTAGCCAGATTGACAGCCTTTCCATAAGCACGCGCCATTTCAGGAAGTTCTTCTTTCCTCATTCCGCGCACAAAGGTCGGAGAGTAAAGATTGAAACCGGAAGAAGCAGAGATAGGAGTTACTCCACAAATGTTCTTGTGGGACATATTACCGCAATGACCGATTTGTATACCTGCTGCGGCACCCTCATCGTGTATGGCGTCGGTCACTTCGCGTAAACCGGGAATTATGGAAGATCGTAACCATAATTGGCGGTCAAAAGAAAGCCCGCTTTGTGTCACGGCAGCATAAGCAACCGTCGTCATGCCAACCCCCGCCTGCGGCTACCGAACGGTGATAATCCAACAACATTTGTGAAGGGGCGTTTCCCGGACACATACTTTCAAAAGCTGCCGAACGAATGGTCCGGTTGCGAAGTGTCAAAGGTCCAAAAGTGACCGGGGTAAATAACTTTGATTTCATAGTAGTATGATATATTTTGTCAAAAGATAGCCTTAATACAGAAAAGGGAATACACGTTTCCTATTTCCCACCTCATCACCGAATTCCTCGCGGTAACGGTGCCAGATTGCGTTGGCACGCGGGACAAGGTTAGCGATCGTCCACCAAAGAAACACAAGTCCGGAAAGTGAACAAGTGAGTATCGCCCAGCCTGCCCACTCTACTATTTCGCCGAAGTAATTGGCGGAAGTAACGTAGCGGTACATCCCTTTTTGAGGCAGATAGTGGCGGGTATCTCCCGGCTTTCGCAAATGCCGGATGATATAATCCGAGTGCCAGTTCACCAGCATACCAGTAAAAAAAAGCAGAGTTCCGAGAATAAACCATGGTGACATAAACCAATCAATGCCGTACATTCCTTCAGGCGCAAGATGAAATATCCATTGTCCTTGCATATATCCGTTCAACAAATTAAAAAGAATGCCCATTGACATAATAGCTAACGGCATTTTACTCTTTCCGGTCAGCAATAGAGGAAAAACGAATGCACGCTGGAAATAATGAATCTGGAAGAATATGAAGAACATCAGTATGACGGGATCAAAACGGCGTTCCGAATGCACCCACATCCAACACATAACTAAAAATACAGGGGCCTCCATTAATATCCAAGCCAACTTATTGGAAATAGCCACACCCCACGAAGCAGTACGAAAAATACCATATCCGGCTTTCACAAAGTAAAGGGCAATAAAAACAATCAGAGCGATCAGGCTCATTATGCCCAAAAACAGATTAAATGCATTCATAGTCATACAGATATTCTTTTACAATGTGCAAAAGTAACAAAAAAGAGGAAAATTGCAACGCAAAACTCCTTAAATAAAAACTCGATGACACACAGAAAGTTTTCTCTAAAAAACACTTATCCCCAGGCATACCTCCGGAAATGATCGGAATATACACCTGGGGACTACACTTATCTATTCAATAAAAGGATTGTTTCCTGTCAGCGTTTCTTTATTGGGATATAAGCCAGATCATCAAGCACGTTCTTATAAGCCGGACGGATAATACGTTTGCCTTCGAAGTTCAATTCTTCATTGCGGTGGGCACACCAGCCTACGATACGTGCCATTGCAAACAAAGGAGTGAAGATTTCCTGCGGCAATCCGATCATTTCATACACAAAGCCCGAATAGAAGTCAATGTTGCTCGATACTGTCTTGCCGTTATTCTTGATGCGTCCGAAAGTCGCGATCGCCCGTTCTTCCAAAAGTTCGAGGAAGGCAAACTCACGTTCCTTGCCTTTTTCACGTGCCAGATCACGTGCCAATTCTTTTAGTAAAAGTGCACGCGGGTCGGAAATCGTGTAAACGGCATGACCAATACCATAAATCAATCCGGTCTTATTATAAACCTCTTTATTCAGCATACGAGTAAAGTAGGTGTCAATCTCATCAACATTTGTCCAGTCCTTGATGTTCTCCTGCAAATGATGGAACATATCAGCAACCTGAATATTTGCACCTCCGTGAAGCGGGCCTTTCAGAGAACCGATACCTGCGGCAATGGCCGAGTAAGTATCTGTTCCGGTAGAAGAAGTGACACGGACAGTAAAAGTCGAGTTATTACCACCACCGTGTTCTGCCTGAAGAATCAGAAGCAGGTCAAGAGTACGTGCATCCAGTTCGGTATAGTCTTTTTTCAGCATATACAGGAAGTTTTCAGCGATAGAGAGTTTCTCCTGCGGATGTCGGATATGCAGCGAACGTCCGAAAGTAGCATGACGCAGCATATTATAAGCATAAGCAATAATGGTAGGGAATTTTGAAATAAGGTCGATACTTTGACGCATCAGGTTATCACGGGAAGTGTCGTCCGCATCCGGATCGAAGCGATACATTTCGAGTACGCTGCGTGCAAGGATATTCATAATGTTATTACCTTCCAACTCGATGATATTCATCTTCGTTTTCTGCTCCAGTGCCATATTATCATTAATCAGTTCGCAGAATGAAGCTAGTTCCTCCTTGTCCGGCAGACGACCGGAAAGTAACAGGTACGCCACTTCCTCAAAACCGAAACGTTTCTCTTTGATGATTGCATGAGAAATATCTTCCACATCATAACCGCGATAGAACAGTTTGCCAGGAATCGGTTTCAGTCCGCCGCCCGGAATACGTTCGTAGCCTACTACATTACCAATTCTGGTCAGACCTACCAGTACACCTGTGCCATCTTCATTACGTAGCCCGCGTTTCACGTCGAACTTGGGGAACAATGCTGTGTCAATCCGGGTAGCTTCCTTCATTTCTTCGGACAGCTTGTAAATCAGGTACTCTTTCTTCATATTCGTATGTTTTTAATCATTATTCTTATTTTTCGATTCTTTCCACTATTTCACGGGTGAAATCTGTGGTTGAGAGAGAGGTTCCATTCGGCATAAAACGGGCAAGATCATGAGTGGCACGGGCTTCCAGAAAACTATTTTCAAGAGCTTTTTCGATAAGAGCGGCAGCTTCCGTCCAACCGAAATATCCGAGCATCATCACTGCCGAAAGAATGATCGAACAAGGATTCACAACGTTTTTACCTGCAATGTTAGGAGCAGTCCCATGCGTTGCCTCAAAGATAGCATGGCCGGTTTTATAATTGATATTTGCTCCCGGAGCAATGCCTATGCCACCTACCATTGCAGCCAACTGGTCAGAAACATAATCTCCGTTCAGGTTCAAAGTGGCTATTACCGAATATTCTTCGGGAATGAGCAGTGTATTTTGCAAAAATGCGTCGGCAATGCAGTCCTTTATCACTAGCCTGCCGTCCGCCAAAGCGTCACCAAACTCACGTTGCGCCAACTCATAACCCCACTTTTTAAATCCTCCTTCAGTATATTTCATAATGTTTCCCTTATGTACCAATGTCACAGAAGGCAGATGATGATCGAGCGCATATTGACATGCAGCACGCACAAGACGTTCCGTACCTTCGCGTGAAACAGGTTTCACACCGAAAGAAGACGTTTCGGGAAAACGGACTTTCGTCACACCCATTTCATCTTTCAAAAACTTATAAAACTTCTTTGCCTCCGGAGTACCTGCTTCCCACTCAATACCTGCATAAATATCTTCCGTATTCTCACGAAACACACACATATTCACCTTCTCGGGAGCTTTCACCGGAGACTGTACTCCCTGATACCAACGAACAGGACGAAGGCAGACATATAAATCAAGTGTCTGTCGCAAAGCAACATTCAACGAACGGATTCCACCACCAACAGGTGTAGTCAACGGACCTTTGATTCCTACCAGATATTCCTGAAATGCCTGCATCGTTTCTTCCGGAAGCCACGAACCTGTTTCATTGAAAGCACGTTCTCCAGCCAGCACTTCCAGCCATTCAATATGACGTTTACCCCCATAAGCTTTCCGAACGGCTGCATCTACTATAATCTGCATGGAAGGAGTCACCTCAGCCCCTACCCCGTCTCCTGTAATGTAAGGTACGGTAGGCACATCAGGCACTAATAGCGTACTATCTTTTTGTATGGTTATTTTGCTCATTTCTTTTTTCTTTATAAATAACAGTTTTAAAAAGATTTACTTCAATTTTATCTCGCATTCAAGGCGGAACCAGCACGGAACCAGCCTATCTGTTGTTCGTTGTATGTATGTTGCACTTCAAAACTTTCTTTTGTTCCGTCTTCGTGGTGAAGAACGACTGTCAGATTATGTCCCGGCATAAAGTCTACCAAACCAGTGACGGAAAGCATATCGTGTTCCTGAATTTTATCATAATCCGCCTTGTCAACAAAAGTAATGGCAAGCATTCCTTGCTTCTTCAGATTCGTTTCGTGAATACGGGCGAAACTCTTGGCTAGGATCACACGGACATTCAGAAAGCGCGGCTCCATTGCTGCGTGTTCACGACTGGAACCTTCTCCATAGTTTTCTTCAGCGACTACAATAGAAGAAATCCCTTCGGACTTATACATCTTTGCCGTTCCGGAGACTGTTCCATAAGTATTTGTAGAACGGTTCCAGACCTTGTTCGTTTCGCCATTGAAGACATTGACAGCTCCCATTAACATATTATCCGAGATATTTTCCAAATGACCACGGAAACGGAGCCATGGTCCCGCCATAGAAATATGGTCGGTTGTACATTTACCTTGGGCTTTTATCAACAGAGGCATATTAAGCAAATCAGTCCCGTCCCAAGCGGGAAAAGGTGTTAAAAGTTGCAGGCGCTGTGAGTCCGACTTCACCTTGATTTCCGTTTTAGCTCCACCCGGCGCGATATATCCGACATTACCCGGCGTAAATCCTCTCATCGGGAGTTCGTCTCCCACAGGTTCGGATAGTTTCACTTTCTCACCGTCATGATTGACTAATCTGTCCTTCAAAGGGTTGAAACAGAGGTCGCCGGCAATAGTCAGTGCCATTGTCAATTCAGGAGAAGCAACAAAGGCATAAGTATTCGGATTACCATCCGCACGCTTGGCAAAGTTACGGTTAAAGGAAGTCACGATTGAATTTTTCCGTGTCGGGTCATCGGTATGACGTTTCCACTGACCAATGCAAGGACCACAGGCATTTGCCATAATCGTTGCACCGATCTGTTCAAAAGTCTCAATCATTCCGTCTCTTTCGGCGGTAGCGCGAATCTGTTCTGAGCCCGGATTTACAATCAACGGAGAAGCAACACTCAGTTTTTTTTCCGCTACCTGTTTTGCCAAAGAAGCAGCACGACTCAAATCCTGATAAGAGGAGTTAGTACACGAACCAATCAGTCCGACTTCCATTTTACGAGGATAACCGTTCAACAATACTTTTTCCGCAAACTCGGAAATAGGAGTAGCCGCATCCGGCGTGAAAGGTCCATTAATATAAGGTTCAAGTTCGGACAAGTCGATTTCAATGACACGGTCGTAATATTTTAAAGGTTCATCCGTCACAACTTCGTCGGCACGGAGATCAGCTTCCACAGACTCTGCCAAATCGACAATACGATCTCTTCCGGTAGCTCGTAAATAAGTCGCCATACGCCCGTCGAAAGGGAAAAGTGAAGTAGTAGCTCCTACTTCCGCTCCCATATTACAGATAGTAGCTTTTCCGGTAGCGGAAAGTGATTCGGTTCCCGGACCGAAATATTCAATGATTGCATTAGTACCTCCCTTTACGGTCAATATTCCTGCCAACTTCAAAATAACATCTTTCGGAGATGTCCATCCGTTTAGTTTTCCGATCAGACGAACACCTATAATTTTCGGCATTTTCAATTCCCACTCCATACCTGTCATTACGTCTACGGCATCTGCACCGCCTACACCGATAGCCACCATACCCAAACCACCGGCATTAGGTGTATGTGAGTCTGTTCCTACCATCATGCCGCCAGGAAAAGCATAGTTCTCGAGTACTACCTGGTGAATGATACCCGCTCCCGGTTTCCAAAAACCAATGCCATAACGGGAGGATACGTCGCGGAGGAAATCATACACTTCTTCGTTTGTTTTAGTCGCAGTAAGTATATCCTCTTTTGCGCCCTTATAGGCCTGTATCAAGTGGTCACAGTGTACGGTAGAAGGCACAGCCACCTTTTCCTTGCCCGCATTCATAAATTGGAGCAAAGCCATTTGGGCAGTTGCATCCTGCATAGCCACGCGGTCAGGACGAAAGTTTACGTAGTCTTCTCCCCTCTTGTAGTCTTTCACATCGGCGGCATCATAAAGATGCGCATACAGAATTTTCTCGGCTAACGTCAGGGGGCGTTTCAAGATCCCCCGCACATGTTCTACTTTCCCTTTATAGGCGCTGTAGAATGCTTCTAGCATAGTCATATCATATACCATATTACTTTTTGTTTTTTTAGTCTATCTATTAAAATAACGAACGGCGTTCGAGGATTGTTTAACAAAATGAAATATTTTTTCTATCCAAAAAGAAGATTCGTTACCTTTGCACCTATTATGAATAATAATTCGAAAAGCCCGGTCTCCGACCTTCAGTACCAGCAACTCCTGCTACGCATGGAGTATGAATACGAGAAAGAGGAATTCAAGCGACAAACCGAAACAATGGGTATTGCCCGTAAAGTGAAACGCGGTCTGTGCTGGTATCCCGTCTCTCCCGGTCGAAGCTACTACAATTCTCTGAATCAACTTGTAATAGATATTACACGGACCGAAAATAAAGAGATAGAACACTCTTTCGAGTTTGGTCGCCCCGTCTGTTTTTTCCACCAGTCTTTCGACGGAAAAGTGAAATATATGAATTTTATTGCTACCGTCAGTTACGCAGACGAAGAAAGAATGGTAGTGGTTTTACCTGGTACAGGGGCAGTTATAGAGTTACAAGCGGACAGTTCATTAGGTATACAACTTTATTTTGATGAAACATCCTACCGGACAATGTTCGAAGCATTAGAAGATACAATCCGAGCCAAAGGTAACCGCCTCTCAGAACTGCGTGATATCTTGCTGGGAACGCAAAATCCCGGATTCCGTGAATTATACCCTGTCCGTTTTCCATGGCTGAACAGTACACAGGAGACAGCCGTCAACAAAGTATTATGCACGCGTGATGTCGCCATTGTCCACGGCCCTCCGGGAACAGGAAAAACAACCACGCTCGTCGAAGCGATTTATGAAACGCTACACCGGGAACCGCAAGTACTTGTCTGCGCTCAAAGCAACACTGCTGTAGACTGGATAAGTGAAAAACTGGTAGACCGTGGCGTACCAGTTCTCCGCATCGGCAACCCTACACGAGTAAATGATAAAATGTTATCATTTACTTACGAGCGCCGTTTCGAAAGTCATCCCGCCTATCCCGAGCTTTGGGGAATCCGAAAATCAATCCGTGAAACGGGCAGCCGGATGCGCAAAGGTAGTTATTCCGAACGGGAGGGTATGCGCAGCCGCATGAGCCGCCTCCGTGACCGTGCTACTGAACTGGAAATACAAATTAACACCGACCTTTTCGACAGTGCCCGTGTAATTGCTTCAACATTGGTCAGTAGTAACCACCGCCTACTCAACGGCCGACGTTTCCCTACCCTGTTTATAGATGAAGCTGCCCAAGCACTCGAAGCAGCCTGCTGGATTGCCATTCGCAAAGCTGACCGAGTGATTCTTGCCGGAGACCACTGTCAACTCCCTCCTACTATCAAATGTATCGAAGCCGCCCGTAGCGGACTGGATCACACACTAATGGAGAAAGTGGTACATAAGAAACCTTCTGCTGTCTCACTGCTCAAAATGCAATATCGAATGCACGAATCAATCATGCGTTTTCCTTCCGAATGGTTTTACCACGGAGAATTGGAAGCTGCACCGGAAGTACGTTACCGGAGCATTCTCGATTTCGACACGCCTATGAACTGGATAGATACCTCTGAAATGGATTTTCATGAGGAATTTGTAGGTGAGAGTTTCGGACGCATCAATAAACAGGAAGCCAACCTGCTTCTCCAGGAATTGGAGGCATACATCAACCGGATCGGAAAAGCAAGAATATTGGACGAAAAGATTGATTTCGGATTGATTTCGCCTTATAAAGCACAAGTACAATATCTAAGGAGTAAAATTAAAGTAAGCAGCTTTCTACGTCCTTTCCGTAGCCTTATCACGGTCAACACAGTAGACGGCTTTCAAGGACAAGAACGGGATGTTATCTTTATCAGCCTTGTTCGTGCAAACGAGGACGGACAAATAGGATTTCTGAACGACCTGAGGAGGATGAACGTGGCTATCACCCGTGCCCGTATGAAACTGGTCATTCTCGGAGATGCCGTCACACTTACCAAGCATCCTTTTTATAAGAGATTGATGTCATTCATAAAAAAAGAGGATTATGAGTAATCCTCTTTTTATCAAAGCCCCTTTTCTCACGAGAAAGAACTTTTTTAACACAAACAAAACAAACAATGTTTTCTGTCTTATATACCCTTTTTATCTTTCGCCACATCAGACTCAAGTCTTGGAATTAAAAATTCGAGATATTCTATCAATCGGCTTTTTCTTACCAGCAAAGAACTGTTGGTCTAACAAACACTTATAAACAGATATTGGGATATAGGAAATATATATATTTTACGTTCTTATTCCGGTATTTCATTTTTATAGTAGTTCTTCATTATTGCAACTTGTTTTATTTTGTTGCCACAAAGATAACAACAAACTTGCATTATTTCTCTATAAAGACGGGGATATTTTGAAAAAAAGACGGAAAGAGTGTTTCTTCCCGTCTTTTTACGACATATATATTCAATCTGATTAGTTATTTTCAGGGCGAAGTTTGCGTACTGTTACAGCAGTCTGCCACATCTCGCTTTCGCGCAATGCTTTCAGTTCCACTTCCAGTTTCTCACGATAATCCGGTTTAGAGTTGGAATCAATAGAAATCTGTGCTTCGTTACCAGTCTTAACGCTGTGATACAACTTTTCAACTACCGGTTTGATAGCATCGTGGAAGGGCCCCATCCAGTCGAGGGCACCACGTTGAGCAGTAGTAGAGCAATTAGCGTACATCCAGTCCATACCGTTCTTTGCAAACAACGGCATCAAGGACTGAGTCAGTTCTTCCACTGTTTCGTTGAATGCTTCAGAAGGAGTGTGACCGTTTTCACGTAATACTTCGTATTGTGCCAACAGCAAACCTTGGATTGCACCCATTAGCGAACCACGTTCACCTGTCAAATCGGAAGTAGCTTCTCGTTGGAAAGTTGTTTCGAACAGATAACCAGAACCGATACCAATGCCCAAAGCGATTGTCTTTTCATAAGCTTTGCCCGTAGCATCCTGATAGATAGCGTAAGAAGAGTTCAGACCACGACCTTCGAGAAACATAGTACGCAATGAAGTACCTGATCCTTTAGGTGCGACCATGATTACATCGATATCAGCAGGAGGAACTACACCTGTACGATCGTTCCAAGTGATAGCAAAACCATGAGAGAAATAAAGAGCTTTTCCTGCAGTCAGATAAGGCTTGATAGTAGGCCATACAGACATTACTGCTGCGTCAGACAACAGGCACATTACGATAGTACCTTTCTCGCAAGCTTCTTCAATGCCGAACAAAGTTTCGCCCGGAACCCAGCCGTCTGCTACTGCTTTATCATATGTTTTTCCCGGACGTTGACCAACGATAACATTGAAACCGTTATCACGCAGGTTCAATGCCTGACCGGGACCTTGTACACCATAACCGATTACAGCGATTGTTTCATCTTTCAATACTTCACGAGCCTTTTCCAAAGGAAATTCGTCACGGATTACTACATTTTCAATAGTACCGCCAAAATTCAACTGTGCCATTTTCTTTTTTGTTTTTAGTTTTGGGGACTTACGCCACCCGTTATTAATTGATTTTATATTCTATGTTATTCAAATATCACTTTCGAACGGCAAACGACTTCACTACCGTTTTTCTTCACTTCTACATGAAACTCGTTTGAATTAGCCTCGTCGCAGAAAAAAGAGAGTTCATCACCGAAATAACTTTCGGCTACGTATGCCATTTCAAAGCGGCGGATTCGTTTCGTCTTGTACAAGTCAATCGGAAACAAATCAAGGATATGCTCGATATAGCGGATACTATTTACATGACCGTTAATGTCAATGTCACTGTACTTTGCCGTCAGGGTAGCTACCGGCCGGTCGCTCGTCACTTTGATGCGCGAAGGTTTTTCAATAGGGCAAGGTTCGTCACATACGTAGTCTACGATACTTCCTCCGTGTAAGGTCAGCAAATCTGCCGGTTTGCGGGTATTGAGACTAATCATTGCCCATACAGAACGTGCGTATCCGATCTTTTTCCCATCTTTATTAATAATAGCGAAATTACGGTCAGTAAACAGACGATAGACATTTTCCACCCATGTCTGAACCGAGAAATTCTCGTATTGATAAGGCATTTCGTCTAATTCTACAGCCAGGCGCGAGAGCACCCATGTGTAGTTATCTTCGTTCAGTGTCGCAATACCAAAGCCACGGTCACTTGCATGAAAACCTGCACAATTCAGTAGATGATTTCCCAACACCCCCATAGTCAGGCGACCGTTAAAGTCTACATGGAAAGGTTCCGCCACAAACTGATAAGTTCCTATTTTATTTTCTTCACTCATTATTCCTGTAGGTTTTTACTTTCGTTATATTTTGCCTCCCGTCCGTCGAGGAACTCATTCACCCGTTCAAAACAACTGGTGGTAATCGCCACACGCCCCGAACGAACAAACTGCAAAACACAATTCAATACCCGGAGTTCACCGTAAAGCGAGGTTATATCTTCACTCATCCCGTTCTTCTCAACAATGGAAAATACCGGATTTACTTCCACTATACGAGCATTGTATCGACGGATTAACTTGGACGCTTCCGGATTCTCCTGAAAAGCAGGAGTAGACACCTTATATAATGCGATTTCATGGAAATATATTTCATCTTCCGTGAAGTAATGCGCCTGAATCACGTCGATTTTCTTCTCTATCTGTTTCACTACCTTCTCAATAGTGTCCTTATCTGTCCAAGCTGTGATTGTATATTTATGCACACCTTTGATAGATGAAGCAGAAACATTCAAACTTTCGATATTGATCTGCCGACGGGTAAATACAGCCGTCACCTGATTCAGCAATCCGGCAATATTCTCAGAATGAACAATGATTGTATATAATATTTTATCACTCATAACTTTAAATTTTAAATACGAACTCTCAACTTCCCCTAACATTCCAACAACATTTGATTCACCGAACCGCCCGGAGGAGTCATCGGCAATACGTTGCCTTCTTCTATTACGCAAGCTTCAAGCAGGAACGGTCCGTCCGTTGCCAGCATTTCATCGATAGCCACTTTCAATTCTTCACGGGAATAGACACGTTTGGAAGGAATGTCATATGCGGAAGCTATTTTCATGTAGTCCGGATTCAACATCGGAGTAAATGAATAACGGCGGTTGAAGAACATAGCCTGCCACTGGCGCACGTTTCCGAGGAAGTTATTATTCAGGCAGATGATTTTCACCGGAGCTTTCTGTTCCATGATAGTTCCGAGTTCCTGGATATTCATTTGAAGTCCGCCGTCTCCCATAAACACGCAGACGGTACGCTCCGGTGCACCGAAAGTGGCTCCGATAGCTGCGGGAAGTCCGAACCCCATTGTTCCAAGCCCTCCGGAAGTAATAATACTGCGTTCTTTCGAATATTTAAAGTAACGAGCAGATATCATCTGGTTCTGACCGACATCCGTCACCAATACTGCTTCATGGTGGGTTGCCTCACTTACGGCACGTGCTACTTCGCCCATGGTCAGTGAATCCGTAGCCGGATAAAGTTCGGGACGAATTACTTTTTCTTCCTCCACCTTCTCATATTCTTTAAAACTATCGTTCCATTCGGTATGCTTGTTCTCTTTTAGTAATCTGGTTACGGCAGCTAATGTATTTTTGCAATCTCCCAGAACAGCGATATCTACTTTCACGTTTTTATTTACTTCCGCAGGATCTATATCAAAATGGATTACTTTTGCCTGTTTGGCATAAGTAGCCAGATTACCTGTCACGCGGTCATCAAAACGCATACCGACAGCAATCAGGACATCACATTTGTTGGTATTGATGTTCGGACCTAAATTACCATGCATTCCCAGCATACCTTTATTCAAAGGATGATCGGTAGGCAAAGCGGAAAGTCCGAGCAATGTACATCCGGCAGGCATATCAGCTTTTTCAATAAAGGCTCTCAGTTCACTTTGTGCATTTCCGAGTTCTACCCCCTGTCCTACCAATACAAGCGGACGTTCGGCATTATTTATCAGTTCGGCGGCTTCCTTCACAGAATCTTCATCGGTATCAGGCACCGGAACATAACTGCGTATAAAATCCAGCTTCGCCGGCTCGTATTTTGTCTTTGCATTCTGTGCATCTTTGGCGAAGTCCAATACTACCGGACCGGGACGACCGCTACGGGCAATATAGAATGCACGTGCCACCGCCCAAGCTACATCTTCTGCACGGCGAATCTGATAACTCCATTTAGCGATAGGCTGGGTGATACCTACCAAGTCGACTTCCTGAAAAGCGTCTGTTCCGAGAAAACCCGTCCCTACCTGTCCGGCAATAACTACGATAGGTGTACTGTCTATCATTGCATCGGCAATACCGGTGATTGTATTCGTTGCTCCGGGACCGCTTGTCACCAGACAAACACCTACCTCACCCGATACGCGGGCAAAACCTTGCGCTGCATGAGCAGCTCCCTGTTCGTGGCGAACCAAGATATGGTTCAATGTATTTTGATGATCGTACAAAGCATCGAATACCGGCATGATAGAACCTCCGGGATAACCGAAGATAGTAGTCACTCCCTGATGTTCCAAGGAACGCATCAATGCTTCCGCACCTGTTATTAAGTCTTTACTCATTCTTTATTTATATTGAAGATGAATATCAGTCGATGATTCTCACTGCTCCCTTATCGGCGGAACTTACCATGCTGGCGTATGCTTTCAGACTCTTTGGCACGTAACGGTCGCGAGTGACGGGAGTCATCGGGCGTGCAGCCAGTTCTTCATCTGTTAATCGCACGTTAATCGTCCGGGCGGGAATGTCAATTTCGATAATATCTCCGTCTACAATTTTTCCGATATTACCTCCGGCAGCCGCTTCGGGAGATATATGTCCGATACTCAATCCGGAAGTTCCACCACTGAAACGTCCATCGGTAATCAAAGCACATTCTTTGCCGAGGTGACGAGATTTTATATAAGAGGTAGGATACAACATTTCCTGCATACCGGGGCCACCCTTCGGACCTTCGTGCGTAATGACGACAACATCGCCACTGACGACTCGGCCCTCAAGGATACCTTCACAGGCTGCTTCTTGCGAATCAAAGACTTTGGCAGGTCCGGTGAATTTCCAGATACTTTCGTCCACACCTGCTGTTTTTACTACGCAACCATCTTGTGCGATGTTTCCTTTCAATACCGCCAGTCCGCCATCTTTGCTATAAGCGTGTTCGAAATCACGGATACACCCATTAGTGCGGTCTGTATCCAACTCTTTATAGTACATACCTTGCGAACCGAGTACAAGATTAAATTTATTTGCAGCTGCACTCGAATATTTCCTGATTGCTTTTTCGCTCACATTCGGGCTGGTGATTGAATATTCGTCGATAGCTTCCCCCAGCGTCATTCCATCTACCCGGCGAACGGAAGTATCCACCAAACCGGCTTTCGCCAGTTCATCCATAATAGCGATGATACCACCGGCACGGTTTACATCCTGAATATGATATTTCTGTGTATTCGGAGCTACTTTGCAGAGACAGGGAGTTTTGCGTGAAAGCATATCTATATCATCCATTTTAAAATCAACTTCCGCTTCGTGAGCTACCGCCAACAGGTGAAGAACCGTATTGGTAGAACCTCCCATTGCTATATCCAATGTCATAGCGTTCAGGAATGCCTGCCGGGTGGCAATGCTACGGGGAAGTATACTCTCGTCTCCTTCTTCATAGTATTTCATAGCGTTTTCTACAATCAGTTTGGCTGCATCTTTGAAAAGCTGTGTTCGGTTTTCGTGAGTAGCTACAATAGTTCCGTTGCCCGGCAACGCCAAACCGATTGCTTCATTGAGACAGTTCATAGAGTTAGCAGTAAACATGCCGGAACAACATCCGCAAGTAGGACAAGCATTTTGTTCGATATTCGCTACTTCCTGATCGCTTACGCTTTCATCGGCCGATTTAATCATCGCATCAATCAGATCGAGGTGCTGACCGTTCCATTCGCCAGCTTCCATTGGCCCGCCTGATACGAACACGGTAGGAATATTCAGACGCATAGCCGCCATTAACATACCCGGAGTGATTTTATCACAGTTGCTGATACATACCATTGCATCCGCCTTATGTGCATTGACCATATATTCCACGCTGTCCGCAATGATGTCACGTGAAGGAAGTGAATAAAGCATTCCGTCATGCCCCATAGCAATACCATCATCGATAGCTATTGTATTAAACTCCGCAGCGAAGCATCCCAGCTTTTCAATTTCCGCCTTCACCTGCTGACCGATTTCATGTAGATGTACATGCCCCGGAACAAACTGTGTGAATGAATTTACGATCGCTATAATGGGTTTTCCCATCTGATTCTTCTTCATACCGTTGGCTGCCCACAATGCACGGGCTCCCGCCATCCGACGACCTTGCGTACTAAACGAACTGCGTAATTGCTTTTTCATTTCAATCTATCTTTTAATTAAAGAGCCTTCCTCACACAAGTGAGAAAGGCTCTAAATTCTATCTTTTATGGTACGAACACATACAACACAAAAACCTTTCTCACGCTCTTGATGGGACCACCACGACGCGAATAATATGCAGGACTGCTAGGTTAATAGATGTATGTAACATATTCATATCTTCTTTTCTTTATTTTCGTGATGCAAAGGTAAGGGCTTTTTTATTATCTCCAAACAAATCGAAGAAAAAAATCACTCAAAAACTAAAAATTGTAAGATAAGAGCGGCATTATTTCTCTATTTTATCACTTAACAGTTGAATTTGCAACTATTATCCAACCGTACACTTCTTCCCGTCTTTCTGACAAAAGCACTTAATAATCTGAAATTTACCTTCCCCATACCGGAGAGCAAGCAAATAATTCGTATCTTTGCCCACCTATCTTTTTAGGAATTTATTAATTTAGAAATAAAAATATCAAATGGAAACAGCAGAAAACAAGTACATTACCGTTGCATACAAACTATATACAATGGAAGATGGAGAAAAAGAATTGTTCGAAGAAGCAAAAGCTGAACATCCTTTTCAATTCATTTCAGGCTTAGGTACAACTCTCGAAGACTTCGAAAACCAGATAACTTCTCTTGCCAAAGGTGATAAATTCGATTTTACCATTCCGGCAGATAAAGCATACGGACAATATGACGAACAACACGTTATCGACCTTCCGAAACATATCTTCGAAATTGACGGTAAATTCGATAGCGAACACATCAAAGAAGGTAACATCGTACCTTTGCAGACTGGCGATGGCCAGCGTGTGAACGCCAGCGTAGTGGAAATCAAACCGGACGTTGTAGTAGTTGACCTCAATCACCCGTTGGCCGGTGCCGACCTGATTTTTGAAGGTGAAATCATCGAAAGCCGTCCTGCTACTAACGAAGAAATTCAGGAACTGATTAAATTGATGAGTGGCGAAGGCTGCGGTTGCGGATGCGACAGTTGCGGTGGCGGCTGTGGTGACAATGAATGTGACGACTGTGGCTGCGAAGGCGGCCACTGCCATAAGTAAGAATTCACCGCCATTACCCAATGGTAAATAAATAAGAAATGGAGAATGAACTCATACAGTTTCATTCTCCATTTTTCTTTTCTAATGATCTAATTTTCCATTCAACATCCCTTATGCGTCATGATATCCAACACCATTTTATCCGTCTCATTCATGGCTTGCGAACCGATTCTTGTTAGATTACGGATGCTCTGATCTACATCTTCGTCGATAATTCCTTCAACGGAAGTCACGCAACGGTCTTCCATTGCCATAATTGCTGATAATACGGCTGTTGAAACTCCTGTGGTTACTTTCAGAGCGCAGCTTGGCTTCGCCCCGTCACAAATCATTCCCGTCAGATTGGCAATCATATTTTGGACAGCGAAAGCTACTTGGTTGTAGTTTCCTCCCATCAGCCACGTAATCCCGCAACTGGAGCCGGTGGCAGCTACCACACAACCGCACAGGGCAGAAAGACGTCCCAAACTTTGTTTGATATAAATTACGGTGAGGTGACTTAACATTAAAGCACGAATAAGTTCTTCTTCTGTCTTACCGTTCTCCTCGGCAAAGACAACAACGGGAAGTGTGGCGGATATTCCCTGATTGCCACTGCCTGAGTTACTCATTACAGGGATCATTGCACCTGCCATACGTGCATCACAAGCAGCCGAAGTATAAGAAAGAATATGGGAGAAAACACTGTCACCCATGACTTTATGTTCATAAGTTCCACGCAGCATCTTTCCGAGGGAGTGTCCGTAGTTGCCTTTAAAAGCTTGTTCGGCTGCCGCTTTATTGAGGCGGGCTGTATCGAGGATAAAGCGTATTTCATCCAAAGGAGCTGTCAGGGCAAAATCATAAACTTTGTAAAGATTCAGTTCGGGAGAGGTTTCTTCTTCCTCCTCGGCGGTAGCCTGCTGCTTGTCGAGCAGTACATTTTCGTTCATCGCTATATATATAAAGGTAGTATGTCCGCCGGAAATCACGGCTTTCGCAGTTTTGTCACCGGACTTACAAATTACTTCGATATACAGTTTTTCCGTAATATCTTCCTTTAAAGAAATACGAATTCTTTTTTCTGCAATAAATTGTTTACCCTGTTCCACCGCTTCCGGAGTACAGTCTCTCAACACCTCCAGTTGATAAGCTGACCGACCGATCAATGCACCCAAAGCAACGGCAATAGGAAGTCCCACCATGCCTGTGCCAGGAATACCTACTCCCATTGCATTTTTTAAGATATTGGCACTCAATAACACTTCAATTTTTTCGGGCTTCACGCCCAATGTCTCTGCTGCTTTGGCTACACAAAGTGCCACAGCAATAGGTTCCGTACACCCAATAGCCGGAATTACTTCTTTTTTTATCAGCTCTATAATTTGCTGTCTTTCAGATTCAATCATGCACTTCTTTAGTTTTGTTCCTACAAAAATAGGAAATTCTTTTTTATCATACATTCAATAATGAACAAATAAATTTCCATATTGTTATTACTCCTCGTGAGAACCAAACTTTAACTGAAAGAATAAGTAGAAAAATGAAAGCAAAACACGTGATTATCTATTTACTGCTGGTTATTGTTACATCTTCTTGCATTCGCGACGAAGCTCCCAATGCAGAAGCAGACATTCTAAGTTGCCGGTTACCGGGAATAACAATGACGACTAGTCCTATCATCAATAATAATTCCGTAACCCTATTTGTCACTCCAGGAACGAATATCTCCGCCCTTGCACCGGAATTTACACTTACTTCGGGAGCTACGATCACACCCGCCAGTGGTACAGAACGCAATTTCAATTCGCCGCAGGAATATCAAGTGACAGCCGCTGACGGAATTTGGAAAAAGACTTATGCCATATCGGTCATTGATACGGAACTTGCAACAATTTACAATTTCGAAGATACCATCAGCGGAAAGAAATACTACATATTTGTGGAAAGGGAAAATGATAAGGTCATCATGGAATGGGCCAGCGGTAATGCCGGTTACGCCATGACCGGAGTAGCTAAAACGGCCGACGACTACCCTACTTTCCAAATAGCAAACGGAAAAAATGGAAAATGCCTTTCGCTCGTGACACGCAGTACCGGATTTTTTGGCGGATTGGTCGGAATGCCTATTGCCGCCGGCAACTTGTTTATCGGTTCATTCGACGTGAACAATGCCATGAGCAATCCCTTGCAAGCAACGAAGTTCGGCCTTCCTTTCCGGCACGTGCCGACTTATCTGGCAGGTTACTATAAATACAAGGCGGGAGACCAGTTCACCGAAGGCGGCAAACCTGTCGAAGGGAAACGTGATATATGCGATATATATGCTATCATGTACGAAACGAGCGTATCCGTCCCCACTCTCGATGGGACGAATGCATTCACCAGTCCTAACCTAGTTTCTATGGCACGTATCAAAGACGCCAAGGAAACAGACGAATGGACTTACTTTAAACTCCCGTTCACAACCCTTCCGGGAAAATTCATCGACAAGGAGAAATTGACAATGGGAAAATATAATATATCTATCGTATTTACATCCAGTCTGGAAGGAGACCACTTCAACGGAGCTATCGGAAGCACCTTATTAATTGATGAAGCTGAATTGATTTACCGCTCGAACTTGGACCATTAAACCATAACGACTTTATACCGACAATGAAGATGAAAATTTATCCATACCTATTTAGTTTGCTTGCCTGTATCGGAATAGCGCTACCCGGCTATTCACAGGTCGATAGAAACAAGACCCTTATCCGTTCCGCCCTTCACGGACTGGAATACGAAATAAAAGCGGGATTCAGCATTGGCGGCACAGCTCCGTTCCCTCTTCCGGTGGAGATTCGCTCTATCGATGGTTACAATCCGACACTTGCTATCAGTATCGGAGGAGAAGTAACAAAATGGTTTGCCGTTCAGAACAAGTTAGGTGTTATTGTAGGACTACGGCTCGAAAATAAGGCAATGACTACCAACGCCACCGTAAAGAACTACGGTATGGAAATTCTGGGACAGGGAGGTGAAAGAATCAGCGGCGTATGGACAGGAGGCGTAAAAACAAAAGTACACACTGCCGGACTCACCATTCCTCTAATGGCTACTTATAAACTGAACAATCGCTGGAACATAAAAGCCGGTCCTTATTTCTCATACATCCTTTCAAGAGAATTTTCGGGACATGTATACGATGGTTATTTACGTGAAGACAACCCGACGGGACCTAAAGTAGAGTTTACCGACAACAAGGTTGCCACTTACGACTTTTCGAACGATTTGAGACATTTCCAATGGGGATTACAGGCAGGTGCCGGATGGAGAGCCTTCAAACACCTCAATATATATGCTGATCTCACCTGGGGACTGAATAATATCTTTAAAAATGATTTTCATACCATCACTTTTGCAATGTATCCGATTTACCTCAATATCGGATTCGGATATGCGTTTTAATAAACAAGTAACAATTATTGCTGAATTACATTCCCAAAAGAATATATCGGAAGAAGAATGCCTGAAGTTACTACTGGATTTCCGACGAAAGCACCTATGCATCAACCGGACTAACTATTGCAGTATCACCGGAGTAAACAAAACACATGCCATACTCCAATTGAACTCTTTCATCGAAAAAGGAATGATCCATAGATATGGAAGCGGAAAAGCAGTAGTATATATTCAGGGATAAAATTAGTCGTTACCGGATTCTTCCACCTGCTTCACTCCGGAATAAGTAACCTTTACGGTCTGTTGCAATGTAGCTACTTTTACATTGATATTCATAGTGAGAGCTCCACTTTCCACTATTCCTTCTACTGTGGTGGCACAAGTGCCGAGAGCGGCAGCATCTCCCGAAAAAGTCAAATTCTGTTGACCTGTGAAAGTCGAGGCGTCAGTCTCTTTTTTCACCGTACATTTGTCTATTACAATATCGCCGAACTTCATGATCGTTCCGTTGAGAAACAATTCAAATTCTTTCAGTTCCATTTTTACTTCCGTATCGCTGACCTGGGAAATGGTGATAAACTTGGCTATCCCATTGCCAATCACTGTTTCCTGATCGGAATTATCCGGCTTCATTGATATATCCAGATTACCCCAATAAGTGCCCACTACATCAGGAGCTGTAACGACTGCTTCTTCTTCAGGAGGATTATTACCACTTATATCATTATCATCATCACTGCTACAAGCTGTAAAGAGAGCGACTGAACAGATTAATGCCCATAAATACAATAGATTCTTTTTCATACATTGTTGGTTTAGTTATTAAATAATCGTCAATTATAAACTAAAAAGGAGAAAAAAGGTTCAATTTGGTTCGTTT
>OBXI01000794.1_pt1 | contig 25210 bp, 18 predicted proteins | sample 1538161 | NCBI WGS metagenome assembly OBXI01 (sample SAMEA2580142, study PRJEB22360) | human gut metagenome | biome: human gut; feature: human-associated habitat; material: faeces | place: Denmark | collected 2008/2010 | reverse complement strand
AATATATTTCTGATAGAACCTAATCATGGCTATAACTAATTTTTTCATATACAAATTTTATTTAATTCTGATAAAAATAGATTTTTATCAGATGATGAAGTTTTGCAAGATGCAGCAGCGCACTTTCCGCTTCTTCATATCCTATAGAAGCTGCGGCCGGTCTTGCAATGATTACCATATCCAAACCACTATTGAATACACTTTCATGTAATCTGTAACTTTCTCTGACCAGTCGGGTAATTCTATGTCTTACGACACTATTACCGACTTTTTTACTTACACTGATTCCGATTCTGTTCTTATCAAGGCCATTTTCCTTCACATACATGATAAAGTACTTGTTGGCATAAGATCTGCCATTCTTGTACACAAAACGGAACTGCTGATTATTTTTTAATGATTCCGAAAACTGCATGCACTCCTCCAACCGTGAAAGTTAAGAGAAAAAAAGGTCACATTGCTGTGACCTATGCGGATAATTTCTTTCTTCCTTTTGCACGTCTTGCTGCTAAAACTTTTCTTCCACCGGGAGTACTCATTCTGGCTCTGAAACCGTGAACCTTGGAATGGGAACGCTTTTTAGGCTGAAATGTCATCTTCATGGAAAGGCACCTCCTTCTCTAAACCTTCTTATATAAAAAGGTAAACATATTTTTCAACATTTGGGCGCATAAAAAATGCGCCTTCCTTTCGGAAAATAGCATATTGATTGTAATGTAAAAACCAGTCAATGTCAAGCAAAATTCAATAAAAATGCTGAAAAATCAAGAGAAATAGGGCTTTCTGAAATTCATAAAATTTTTAAATCGAGTTATCCACATAGATATACACCATATTTACCCACAAACGAGTTATCCACAGCCTGTTGATTATTTGTGGATATTTATTTTTTTCACATGGATATTCTGTGTAAATCCGGTATAAAAGTGGACAAGTTTACCGTAATTGTGGATATCTCGAAATTTGTCGGATTTATCCACATATACACATCACTATCCACATCCCCTGTTAATATTCCCAGTTATGAACAACTTTATCAACAATATGTGGATAACTTTATCCATGACCTGTTCATAACTTACATTTGAATTATTTTTAATTCTATTATACAATGAAATGGAGTTTCGCACAGTGGGACTCTTAGCGGGAGGAAATCAATGGACGCAATCAAAGAAAACTGGACAACTGTCAAAGAAGCTGTCAGAAGAGAATACAGTCTCTCTGACATTTCTTATCATACATGGGTGGAGCCTTTGGAGTTTCATAATGTAGTGAATGATGTAGTGAGCATTATCATTCCCTCGGACCAGGCCCATGCCCTGAATTACATTTCATCAAAATATAAGAGCTTTTTTCAGGTAACTATTACCGAAATGTTCGATCATCCTTATGATATCAACTTTATCCTGGAGAAGGATGTCAAGGCAGAAGAACCTGCTGAGAATGAAATGGCTGTTCCCAATCAGATCTATGGTATTAATTATGAAGATGCCCATCTGAACCCTAAGTACAAATTCGATACCTTTGTCGTGGGAAGTAATAACAAATTTGCTCATTCCGCATCCCTTGCGGTAGCGGAATCTCCGGGAGAAGTCTACAATCCTCTCTATTTATATGGAGGTCCCGGTCTGGGCAAGACTCACCTGATGCATTCCATCGGACATTTTATTTTAGAACAGGATCCGGACAAAAAGGTTCTCTACGTTACCAGTGAGGAATTCACAAACGAAGTAATCGAATCCATTCGTAGTGGTAATGCGGCTTCCATGACCAAGCTGCGTGAGAAATACCGTAACGTGGATGTTCTCATGGTCGATGACGTACAATTTATTATAGGTAAGGAAAGTACCCAGGAGGAATTCTTCCATACTTTCAATGCCTTGCATGCTGCCCATAAACAGATCATTCTGTCTTCCGATAAACCGCCCAAGGAAATGGAAACTCTGGATGAAAGATTCCGTTCCCGTTTCGAATGGGGCCTGATTGCTGATATCCAGCCGCCCGATTATGAGACCCGAATGGCAATTTTACGGAAGAATGCAGAGACCTACGATCGTCAGATTGATGAAGAGATCATCAAATACATTGCCACAAATATTAAATCCAATATTCGTGAACTGGAAGGCGCGTTTAACAAGATCATTGCTTTTGCAAAATTAAATAAGGTAGATCTGACACTTTCTCTGGCCGAAGAAGCCCTGAAGGATGTCATCTACCCCAACAAGCCAAAGGAGATCACTCCTACTCTCATTATTAATGTAGTGGCAGAGCATTTTGGCGTAAAGCCGGAAGATATTACTTCCAAGAAGAGAAATTCCGAGTTCGTACAGCCCCGTCAGGTCGTAATGTACCTGTGCAGAGAGCTGACGGATACCTCCTTCACTAATATAGGAAAGCTTTTGGGCAAAAAAGACCATACAACGATCATTCACGGCGTAAATAAAGTGTCTGCGGAGATCCAGACGAACGAAGAACTTCGTAATAAAATCGATATTATCACAAAGAAGATAAATCCTTCTTAGAAGATATCTGTTAATAATTTTTCTTATTCTGAGGACAAGTTGTGTATATCTTTGGAATAAACGGTGCTCACCTGTTGATAACTTGTTTTAAGGTTCCGGAGCAGAATCTGGACGGTGTGAATAATCTGAGAGTTATTCTTAGGTTATTCTGCCAAATCCACTAAGATTTCCATTCCATTTTGCCTTGAAAAATAGTATAATAAGACTGGTTATGCACATATCAACACCCCTTATTAAGGTGACTACGAAATTCTTTTAATATTTTTATATAACGCGTATCCGCGCGTACGCAAATCAACCAGAAAGGAAGTTATGCACACATGAAATTAGTCTGTTCGAAAGCCAATCTTTTAAATGGCGTACAAACTGTATCAAAAGCTGTTCCCAGTAAGACTACCATGTCTATTCTGGAATGTATTTTAGTAGATGCTACCAATGGAGAGATCAAGTTAACTGCCAACGATATGGAACTTGGTATCGAGACTACCATAGAAGGACAGATCGTAGAAAAGGGTATCATTGCTCTGGATGCAAAAATGTTCCTGGAAATCGTACGTAAACTTCCTGACAGTGACATTACCATTGAGACTGATGCTTCCTTCAAGGTAGTTATTACCTGTGAAAAAGCAAAATTCACGATCATCGGTAAATCTGGTGAAGATTTCTCTTATTTACCGGCAGTAGAAAAAGATGACAGTATTGTCATGAGTCAGTTTACACTGAAAGAGGTTGTAAGACAGACCATCTTCTCTATCTCTGACAATGATAACAATAAGCTGATGACAGGTGAACTTTTTGATATTAACGGAGAAGAGTTCAAGATCGTGTCCCTGGACGGACACCGTATCTCCATTCGTAAGATCCAGCTGAAGAACAGCTATTCTCCGAAAAAGGTAGTTGTTCCCGGCAAGACTCTGAACGAGGTAAGTAAGATTTTACCCGGAGATGCAGACAGTGATGTAACGATTTCCTTTACGGAAAAACATATTGTATTTGAATTTGATAAGACCGTTGTAGTATCCCGTCTGATCGAGGGAGAATATTTTAAGATCGACCAGATGCTTTCCAGCGATTATGAGACCAAAGTAAGAGTCAACAAGAAAGAGTTCTTAAGCTGTATCGATCGTGCTACTCTTCTGGTAAAGGAAGGCGATAAGAAACCTATTATCGTAAATATCACAGACAGTGGAATGGAACTTAAAATCAATTCCGCTCTGGGAAGCATGAACGAAGAAATCGATATTCAGAAACAGGGTAAGGATCTGATGATTGGATTCAACCCCAAGTTCCTGATCGATGCTCTCCGTGTCATCGATGATGAGGAAGTGGATCTGTATATGGTAAATCCCAAGGCACCTTGTTTTATCAAGAATGCAGAGGAAAGCTATATTTACCTGATCCTTCCCGTGAACTTTACAACAGTTGCTTAAACTTAAGAACAGAGGTTAAATCAATGCATACGATCCGTTTAAAGGATGATTATATTAAGCTTGGTCAGGCATTAAAGGCAGCCGGTGTGGTAGAATCCGGTGTGGATGCCAAGTTCGCCGTACAGGATGGCCTGGTAAAGGTGAACGGACAGACGGAATTACAGCGTGGCAAAAAGCTGGTATCCGGAGATAAAGTGGAATATGATGGCGAGACCATCGTGATAGAATAAGCAGGTTACTATGATCATCAAATCAATCGAATTGGCAGATTACAGGAATTATGATTCTCTTGTCCTGCAGTTTGACCGGGGGACGAATATCCTCTACGGTGATAATGCCCAGGGCAAGACGAATATCCTGGAAGCAATCTATGTTGCTGCCACCACAAAATCGCATAAGGGAAGCAAGGACAGAGAAATTGTTAATTTCGACAAGGAAGAGGCCCATATCAGAACCTATCTGGAAAAGGACGGCAAAGAGATCCGCGTGGATATGCATCTGAGAAAGTCCAAATCCAAAGGAATTGCCATAGATGGTCAGAAGATCAAGAAAGCAGCGGATCTTCTGGGGCTTTGTAATGTTGTATTTTTCTCTCCGGAAGACTTGGGAATCATTAAAAATGGTCCCTCTGAGCGGAGAAGATTTGTAGATATGGAACTGTGCCAGCTGGACAATTTCTATCTCTACAATCTCAATCATTACAACAAAATTGTCAATCAGCGTAACAAGCTTCTCAAAGATATGTATATGAATCCGGATCTGAAGGAAACTCTGACTATCTGGGATATGCAGCTGGTGTCTTACGGAAGTAAGATCATAGAGAGAAGAAAGCTGTTCGTGGAACAGCTCAATGAGATCATTTATGAGATTCATAAAAAATTGTCCGGTGGGCGGGAAGAAATCCGTATCCAGTATGAGCCGGATGTGGAACTGGATGAATTTGAAAGTAAGCTGAGAAACAGTCAGGACCGGGATATGCGGGCAAAGATGACATCCGTGGGACCCCACAGAGATGATTTTTCTTTTCTGGTAGGGGACGTGGATATCCGTAAGTTTGGATCCCAGGGGCAACAGCGTACTGCTGCTCTCTCTCTGAAATTATCTGAGATCGAGCTGGTAAAAAGGATTACAAAAGATACGCCGGTATTATTACTTGACGATGTATTGTCTGAACTGGACAGTAACCGGCAAAACTATCTGTTGAACAGTATCGGGGATATTCAGACCATCATTACCTGTACCGGTCTGGAGGAATTTGTAAATAACCGGTTTGAAATCAACCGGGTATTCAAAGTATCTGCCGGAACTGTCACCTGTGTAAATGAAAATATGGGACTGAAATCCGAACCGGAAGAAACTCCGGCAGATGAGTATAATTTTGGCAGCCTGTAGGGCAGAATGTGAGGAATCATGAGCGAAGAAAATATGAACAATACCGCGGTAGAACATGAATATGGCGCGGATCAGATTCAGATATTGGAAGGTCTGGAAGCTGTAAGAAAGCGTCCGGGAATGTATATTGGTACCACATCCAGCAGAGGACTGCATCATCTGGTATATGAGATCGTAGACAATGCGGTGGATGAAGCACTGGCAGGATTCTGTGATACCATTGATGTAACCATCAATGAAGACAATTCCATCACCGTTATTGATAACGGACGAGGAATTCCGGTAGGCATCAATCACAAAGCAGGTATCCCTGCAGTAGAAGTCGTATTTACGATTCTGCATGCCGGCGGTAAGTTTGGCGGTGGGGGATACAAGGTATCCGGTGGTCTGCACGGTGTAGGTGCATCTGTTGTAAATGCTCTCTCCAACTGGCTGGAAGTAGAAATTTGCCAGGGTGGCAAGGTATATAAGCAGCGTTATGAGAGAGGTCATGTATGCTATGCTCTGAAAGAAATCGGCACCTGCCCTATGGAAAAGACCGGAACGAAAGTTACTTTCCTGCCAGATGATACGATTTTTACTGAGACAACGGTATATGATTTTGATGTATTGAAGAGAAGACTCAGAGAGATGGCATTCCTGACCAAGGGGCTGCGCATCATTTTAAGAGATAATCGTACTGAAGAGGAAACTTTTCTGGAAGGTGGTTCTGTCGTTGACAGTGCAGCTGTGGAAGCTATGTCTACAGAGCACGAAAAGAAGCAGATCAGTGAACTGTTACAGAGGGCACAGGAAGATGCCATGGAAGCAGGAGCATCCACAGAAGCAATGACTTCCAAAGAAACTTCAGCTTCTGCGGATACAGCAAATGACTCTGAAGCATTTGCAGATGCTTTTGCTACGTCCGAGGAATCCACCAAAGCCCATACCGGCGGCAAGATCGGTAAGATACATACCATTACTCTGGAAAATGGTAAGAAGCAGAAAGTCGTTGAGTTCTACTATGAAGGTGGTATCAAGGAATTTGTTGCTTACCTGAACAAAAGTAAGGAGCCTTTATACGAAAACATTCTGTATTTTGAGGGTGAGAAGAATAATGTGTACGTGGAAGTATCCTTCCAGCACAATGATTCTTATAACGAGAGCGTATTCAGCTTTGTAAATAACATCAATACTCCCGAGGGAGGTACTCATTTACAGGGCTTCCGTAATGCCATTACGAAGACATTTAACGATTACGCAAGAAGCGCAAAGCTGTTAAAAGACAGTGAGCCGAATCTGTCCGGTGAAGATATCCGTGAGGGCCTGACTGCCATTGTCAGTGTCAAAATCGAGGATCCTCAGTTCGAAGGACAGACCAAGCAGAAACTGGGTAACAGTGAGGCAAGAGGCGCTGTTGACAATATTGTCAGTGAGCAGCTGACTTATTTCTTAGAGCAGAATCCGCAGATTGCAAAGTCCATCTGTGAGAAGTCGATTCTGGCACAGCGTGCCAGAGAGGCAGCCAGAAAGGCAAGAGACCTCACCAGGAGAAAGACCGCTCTGGATACCATGGCTCTGCCCGGTAAGCTGGCAGACTGTTCCGATAAGGATCCGAAGAACTGCGAGATTTACATCGTAGAGGGAGACTCCGCAGGAGGAAGTGCGAAGACAGCACGTTCCCGTGCAACACAGGCTATCCTGCCCCTGCGTGGTAAGATACTGAATGTAGAAAAGGCAAGACTGGATAAGATTTATGCCAATGCTGAGATCAAGGCAATGATCACTGCTTTTGGTACCGGAATCCATGAGGATTTTGATATTTCCAAGCTTCGTTACAACAAGATCATTCTGATGACCGATGCCGATGTAGACGGTGCGCATATCAGTACTCTTCTGCTGACTTTCATCTATCGGTTTATGCCGGAGCTGATCAAGCAGGGACATGTATTCCTGGCGAAGCCGCCTCTGTATAAGCTGGAGAAGAACAAGAAGGTATGGTATGCCTACAGTGATGAAGAACTGGACAGCATTCTCTCTGAAGTAGGTCGTGACCAGAACAACAAGATCCAGCGTTACAAAGGTCTGGGTGAGATGGATGCGGAACAGCTCTGGGAGACCACCATGGATCCGGAGAGACGTATTCTGCTCAGAGTAAACTACGATGAAGAGACTGAATCCGAACTGGATCTGACCTTTACCACACTGATGGGTGACAAGGTAGAACCCAGAAGAGAATTCATCGAAGAAAATGCTCAGTTTGTTAAGAATCTGGACATCTAATAACTATTCAGAGCCGTTATCAGGCTCTGAATAGTTACGGTATTTAATAATAGAGAGTCGTATTTTACGACAGATTGTGAGGAAACATGAACGACGATATTTTTGATAAGCCTTCGGAGGCTGAGATTGATAAAATCCATGAAGTCGATCTGAAAGAAAAAATGGAAACTTTCTATATCGACTATGCCATGAGTGTTATCGCATCCCGTGCGCTTCCGGATGTGAGGGATGGTCTGAAGCCGGTACAGAGACGTGTACTCTATTCCATGATCGAACTGAACAATGGTCCCGACAAGCCGCATCGTAAGAGTGCCCGCATTGTCGGTGATACCATGGGTAAATATCATCCTCATGGTGACAGCTCCATCTACGGTGCATTGGTTAATATGGCACAGGACTGGTCTACCCGTTATCCTCTGGTAGATGGCCACGGTAACTTCGGTTCCATGGATGGTGACGGTGCTGCAGCAATGCGTTATACCGAGGCAAGACTTTCCAAGATTTCCATGGAGCTTCTGGCAGATATCGGTAAGAATACCGTAGATTTTGTACCGAACTTTGATGATACTGAAAAAGAACCTGTCGTACTGCCCAGCCGTTATCCAAACCTGCTAGTCAACGGTACTACCGGTATTGCCGTAGGTATGGCTACCAATATTCCACCTCACAACCTTCGTGAAGTGGTACAGGCTGTTGTTAAAATTATTGATAATCGTGTAGAAGAAGACAGAGATACTACGATCGATGAGATTCTTCCCATTGTGAAAGCTCCCGATTTTCCTACCGGAGGACTGATTCTGGGTACCAGAGGCTGTGAGGAAGCTTACCGTACCGGCCGTGGTAAGATCAGAGTCCGTGCAGTGACCAATATCGAGACACTACCTAACGGTAAGAGCCAGATCATTGCCACCGAACTGCCATATATGGTCAATAAGGCCAATCTGATCATCAAGATTGCTGAGCTGGTAAAACTGAAAAAGATCGACGGTATCACAGATATCCGTGATGAATCCAACCGTGAAGGTGTCCGCGTGGTTATTGAGCTTCGTAAGGATGCCAATGCCAATGTTATTCTGAATCAGCTGTACAAGCATACACAGCTTCAGGATACTTTTGGTGTGATCATGCTGGCGCTGATCAACAATCAGCCTAAGGTCATGAATCTGCTGGATATGCTGACTTATTACCTGAAACATCAGGAGGATGTGGTTACCAGAAGAACCAAATATGATCTGAACAAGGCTGAGGAAAGAGATCATATTTTACAGGGATTGTTAAAGGCTCTGGACTTCATTGACGAAGTTATTACTATTATCCGTGGCAGTCAGAATGCCCAGATTGCAAAAGAACGTTTGATGGAGAGATTTGAACTTTCTGATGTACAGGCACAGGCTATTGTGGATATGCGTCTGCGTGCTCTGACAGGTCTGGAAAGAGAGAAACTGGAAAACGAGCATCAGGATCTGGTAGCAAAAATTGCGGAGTTGAAGGCTATTTTGGCAGATGAAAAGCTGTTATTAGGTGTTATTAAGACAGAAATGAGTGCTATCGCTGAGAAATACGGCGATGACAGACGCAGTAAGATCGGTTATGACGAACTGGATATCTCCATGGAGGATCTGATTCCGAGGGAAAATACTATTATTGCCATGACCAGTCTCGGTTATATCAAACGTATGACCGTAGATAATTTCAAAGCACAGAACCGCGGCGGCCGAGGTATCAAGGGAATGCAGACCATCGATGAGGATTACATTGAGGATCTGTTGATGACGACGACTCATCATTATCTGAACTTCTTCACCAATATGGGAAGAGTATACAGATTAAAAGCATATGAGATCCCGGAGGCAGGCCGTACCGCAAGAGGTACTGCTATCGTGAACCTCTTGCAGCTGGCACCCGGTGAAAAGATCACCGCAATGATTCCTATCCGTGAATACAGTGACAAGAATCTATTTATGGTGACCAAGACCGGTATCGTGAAGAAGACGCCTCTGATGGAGTTCTCCAATGTCAGAAAGAACGGACTGACCGCTATCAACCTCAGAGAAGAGGATGAACTGATCGAGGTGAAGATCACCGACAGCAACAGCGAGATATTCCTGGTAACCAAACAGGGTATGTGTATCCGCTTCCAGGAGACAGATGTCCGGGCCACCGGCCGAGCGTCCATGGGTGTCATCGGTATGAATCTCTCTCCCGGGGATGAGATCATCGGCATGCAGTTACAGACCCAGGGCAGCGATCTGCTGATCGTATCCGAGAACGGTATGGGCAAACGTACCAATATGGATGAATTTACCGTACAGAAACGTGGCGGTAAGGGTGTAAAATGCTACAAGATCGTAGAAAAGACAGGTGATGTGGTAGGTGCCAAGGCTGTAAATGATGATAACGAGATCATGATGATCACTACCGAAGGAATTATTATTCAGCTGCGTGTGCAGGATATCTCCACTTTGAGCAGAATTACATCAGGTGTAAAGCTGATCAATCTGGATAACGGCGTAAAGGTAGCACAGATTGCCAAGGTACGTGAGAAGCTTTCCAACGGAGACCATGAATTCGACAATCTTGAGGAAGCCATGGAAGAAGTAGCACAGGAAGCTGTTTCTGAGGATGAGGACGAAGCAGAAGAAAATCTGATTTTCCCTACCGAGGATTCTGAAGATGATGAATAAATAAGAGTTAATGATTAAGTTGAGCACTTTTTATATTGCAGAAAAAGATATATATGTGATATAACAAAAGTGCTCAATTTAGTGAGACACAGATAAAAGCAAGCGGCTGCGAAGCAGATATTTGTTTTTATAGGCTCACAAGTGAACGAATATCCTGCAAAGCAGGATGTAAAATGCAATAGCACGAATTCGTGAAGTTATAATGTAATAACTTAAATGAAAAAGAGGGGTATGAAAAATGGAATCTTATAGTATTTTCAGAGATCTGGCAATCATTATTATATTTGCCAAGGTGTTTGGTATCATTGCGAGAAAATGTAAGGCACCACAGGTGGTAGGTGAGATCATTGCCGGTCTGTTGATCGGACCCAGTGTACTGGGACTGGTGCAACAATCGGATTTTCTGATCCAGATGGCAGAAATCGGTGTTATCCTGCTGATGTTCTCCGCCGGACTGGAGACGAATCTGAGGGATCTCATGAAGACGGGATTTGTGGCATTTCTGATCGCATGCTTTGGTGTATTTGTTCCTTTGGTAGGAGGAACATTGTTGTACATGGGATTTTACGGAGTGGCACCCTGGGGCTCTGAGAAATTCTATGAAGCTGTATTTATTGGTGTCATTATGACGGCTACCAGTGTAAGTATTACTGTGCAGTCTCTGAAAGAACTGGGAAAACTGAAAGGTAAAGTCGGCACAACAATCATGAGTGCCGCTATTATCGATGATGTCATTGGTATTATTGTACTTACTTTTGTCATCGGATTTAAAAATCCGGATTCCAATCCAGGAAGTGTAGTAATTTCTACTCTTCTGTTCTTCCTGTTTGCAATTGGTGTCGGATTTGTATTGTTCAAGGTATTCCAGTATCTGGATAACAAATATCCGCATACAAGACGTATTCCTATTTTAGGTCTGGCGCTCTGTTTTATTTTCGCTTATGTAGCGGAAGTATTCTTCGGTATTGCGGATATTACAGGTGCTTACGTGGCAGGTATTATCCTGTGTTCTATTCGGGATTCGGAATACATAGCCGAGAAGATGGATATCAATTCTTATATGATCTTCGGGCCGATTTTCTTCGCAAGTATCGGACTTAAGACCAGCTTTGACCATTTGAACGGAGAATTTGTACTGTTCTCTATCGGATTTGTTATTGTTGCTCTGCTGTGCAAGATCATCGGTTGTGGTCTGATGGCGAGAATCTGCAGATTCAAAGGACCGGATGCCTTGAAAATCGGTGTCGGTATGATGACCAGAGGCGAGGTTGCCCTGATCGTAGCACAGAAGGGATTGTCTGTGGGAATGATCGGTGCGGAATACTTTACAGCAGTCATTCTGCTGATCATTGTATCCAGTATCTCCACTCCTATCCTGCTTAAGATTCTGTATACGAAGCATGCCGAGATTGATTAAAAAATATGGATCATATGGATCAGAAGCGTTTTGAAGAAGCTAAGAGAAAAATAATAGGCGTGGACCGTCAGAGACTGGGAATCGGAACTCTCTCAGAGAAGACGGTTCATGCTATTTTTAAGGACTATTATGAGCCGGACGAGGATCATCAGGAGATTCCCATAGAGAATTATGTAGCGGATATTTATAGGGATGGAGAGATCATAGAGATTCAGACGAGACAGTTTAACCGGATGCGGGGAAAATTGCAGACCTTTCTTCCTTTATATCCTGTGACTATTGTCTATCCGATCCCTTATGAAAAATGGCTGATCTGGATCGATGAAGACAGCGGAGAACTGAGTAAAAAACGGAAATCACCGAAAAAAGGCTGCACCTATCAGGCTTTTAAGGAACTATATAAGATCAAAATGTTCCTGAAGGATCCGAATATCCGATTTAAGTTCGTATTGGTGAATATGGAGGAATACCGGCTGTTGAACGGCTGGAGCCATGATAAGAAAAAGGGCTCCACACGGTATGACAGGATTCCTACGGATCTGATCGAAGAGGTGGAAATCAGACAACCGGAGGATTATCTGCAATTTGTGCCCTATGAGCTGGAAGAACCTTTTCACAGTAAAGATTTTGCAAAAGCCGCCCACATCCCTCTCTCACTGGCTCAGACCGTATTGAATATTCTGTTGGAAATGGGAACGGTGGAACGAATCGGAAAACAGGGAAACAGTTATTTATATCGTGTCATGGATATATAGATGAAAAAAGAGGATTAAGTCGTATGGCTTAATCCTCTTCGTCTTCCTGATGGGATTTCGGCAGGGAGAAAATAAATTCACTTCCCACGCCGGGAGTACTGATCACATTGATATGCTCATTGTGAGCATTGATAATTTCTTTTACAATGGAAAGACCCAGCCCGGTTCCTTTTTTATCCTTGCCTCGGGATAGGTCGGACTTATAAAATCTGTCCCAGATCAGCTTCAGATCTTCTTTCGGGATACCAATTCCTGTGTCTTTTACGGAGACAAACAATTTATTTTTCTTCTCCGAGGTCTCAATGTGGATCACAGAATCATGGTGGCTGAACTTAATGGCATTGTCCATGAGATTATAGAGTACCTGCTGGATTTTGCCCATATCTGCATGGACATACATTTCATTGCCGGTCAGGATCATCTCAATAGCAATAGATTTGTTATGACAGGTGCCTTCAAAGGTGCTTGCAGTATTACGGATCACTTGATTGATATCAAAATCTGTTTTATCTAAGAGCATTCCTTTGGTGTTCAGATTATTCAGAGTCAGCAGGCTGTTGGTCAGCTTCGTCAGTCGTTCTGTTTCATTCAATACGATAGTAATGTATTTTTCGTGCATTTCCGGTGGAATCGTGCCATCCAGCATGGCTTCCAGATATCCTCTTATAGAGGTCAGAGGGGAACGGAAATCGTGTGATACATTGGCTACAAACTTTTTCTGATCATCCTCGGAACGGGCAATTTCGCTTGCCATATAATTCAGACAGGAAGCCAGATAACCGATTTCATCCTCACTATCCACCTGAAATTCATAATGCATATTACCGGCAGCATACTGCTCTGTGGCATGAGTGATCTTCCTCAGAGGAATATATACGATCTCAGTGAAAAAGATCAGAATGATCAGGGATAGCAGGAACAGGATTGCCAGGGTGATATAGGAAATATTCAGCAGGCTGTTACAGGATTTCTGAATATCATTCATATCGGTATGGATGACTACATAGCCTTTTACCTTGTAGTTGGAGGTAATGGGAGCAAATACAGTAAGTACATCCGAATCAAAATTACCGAAGAAATCACCAACAATGTAATAAGAGCCGCTGGTTACGGTCGAATCAAAATTCTCGATGACTACCACATTCTCCACATCTAAGGGACTATTGGTATCCAGTACCAGTCGTCCGGAGGGATTGATGATGCGAATCTCGGAATTCAGGTAGACCGCCAGGGAGTCCAGCTGCATTTTAACAGTCTCCAAAGTTGTTTCACTGGTGTACAATCCGCCGGCATAGGTTCCAGCGATCAGGGTTGCTTCGGAATAGAGACTTTCTGCCTTTTCCCGGATCAGGTGTTCTTTGGTCATATTGGGAACAAAGGTTGTAACAATGATGAAACCAAATACACCAAAAATAAAATATGCAAGTATAAATTTTAGATAAAGTGTTTTTTTCATAACAAATCCTGCTTTTGGTATGACTTAATTACGTACTTCGAATTTATAGCCGATGCCCCAGATGGTGCTGATCTTCCAGTTGGCATGATCCTTGATCTTCTCACGGAGACGTTTGATGTGCACATCCACGGTACGGGTATCACCGATATATTCATAGCCCCAGATCTGATCCAGAAGCTGTTCTCTGGTGAATACATGATTCGGTGAGGATGCTAAAAAGTAGAGAAGTTCCAGTTCTTTCGGCGGCATTTCCACAGTATGTCCCATATAAATGACGGAATAATTGGTCAGATTAATGGTCAGATCCGCATATTCCACGCACTTGTCGTTGGAAGTTTCTGTGGGGGCATTGGAGGACTTATAACGTCTGAGGACTGCTTTGGCACGTGCCACCAGTTCCTTGGAGTCAAAAGGTTTTTCCATATAATCATCTGCACCCAGCTCCAGTCCCAATACCTTGTCGAAGACTTCACCTTTTGCGGAAAGCATGATGATGGGAATGGAGTATTGTGCCCTGACCTCTCTGCACACCTGATAACCATCAATACCGGGAAGCATCAGATCCAACAGAATCAGATTCGGAGCAAAGGTCTCCATAGCCGGCATCACGGATTCTCCGTCATTGACGATCATGGTATCAAAACATTCCTTCGTCAGATATAGGGAGATCAGTTCCGCAATATTATTATCATCATCTACAATGAGAATTTTCTGTTTACTTACCATGTAGTATAGGCCTCCTGTCAGTTATTATTTAAAAGTAACAATGGTTACACCGGCATCGCCTTCACCATATTCACCCAACCGGTATTCTTTGACGTATTTCAGACGTTTTAAGTGAGACTGTACGGCACTGCGCAGAGCACCGGTGCCTTTTCCATGCACGACTCTCACACTGGGGAGATGAGCCAGATAAGCGTCATCCAGGTATTTATCCAGTTTTGCAATGGCTTCATCTACCGTACATCCCAAAAGGTTGATCTCGGAGGACACGGAGAAGGACTTGGACATTTTCAACTTGCCGGTGTTGGTACGCTGCAGGGCAGGTGCTGTAATGGTCTCTTCTTTTACCGGTACGAGATCGTTAATATTCGTCTGCATTCTCATAATTCCGCATTGTACGAAGAGGTTGCCCCTGGCATCCGGCAGTGTATTCACAATTCCTTTCAGATTCATGGAAATGATCTTTACGGAATCTCCTTTTTTCAGTTTCTTGGGATCCACGGTCTTCTGGTTGGCCGGCTTCTTTTGGTTATTACCAAGAGCCAATTTTCCGTTCTTTTCGTTGATCTTGTCACGGACCTTCTGTCTCTTTTTCTCTAGTTCCTTGATGTCGGCGGAAGCACCTGCTTTATTGAAATCACGGATGGTTTCGTCAGCTACATCCTTTGCTTCCTGAAGGATGGCTCTTGCTTTTTCATTGGCATCCCGCAGAATCTTATCCTTTGCCTGATCGATTTTCTCGTTTTTCCTCTGTAACTGTTCCTGTAACGTGCGGATCCGTTCCTTATATTCTGCAATCTCCTGCTGTTCTTTTTCAATGGTTACGCGGCTCTGTTCCAGATCTGCGATGACGTCTTCAAAGCTTTCGTCTTCTTTGCTGATCTGTTCTTTCGCGGCATTGATGATCTCATCGGACAGTCCCAGCTTGGAAGAAATGGCGAAAGCATTACTTTTACCGGGAATACCGATGAGCAGACGGTAGGTAGGGCGAAGGGTCTCCACGTCAAATTCACAGCATGCATTTTCTACGAAATTAGTGGAAAGTGCATAGATTTTCAGCTCGCTGTAATGCGTGGTAGCCATAGTACGGATGCCACGGTCATGCAGATAATTTAAAATAGCAATTGCCAGAGCGGCACCCTCCGTAGGATCTGTTCCAGCACCGAGTTCATCAAATAAACACAGGGAATCCGCATCTGCGTGCTGCAAAATGTGGACAACTCTGGTCATATGAGAAGAAAATGTGGACAAACTCTGCTCAATACTCTGCTCATCCCCGATATCTGCATAAACTTCCGAAAAAATGGACAGTTCGGAACGATCCAGTGCCGGAATATGCAGTCCCGCCTGTCCCATCAGAGTAAAAAGTCCCACTGTCTTCAGAGACACGGTCTTACCACCGGTATTGGGACCTGTGATCACCAACAAGTCAAAATCTTTCCCCAGACGGACATCAATGGGAACAGCCTTTTTCTTATCCAACAGTGGATGACGGCCCTTACGGATCTGGATGTAATGCTCAGTGTTGAAAATAGGCTCTGTGGCATTCTGTTCCATGGCGAGTTTTGCCTTGGCAAAAATAAAGTCCAGCGTAGTCATGATCTTCTGATCCGCAGCAAGCTCTGAGGTATGAACAGCAGCCTGACTGCTCAGATCACCCAGAATAACTTCAATCTCCTCCTGCTCCTGCAGATCCAGTTCTTTTAACTGGTTGTTCAGATTCACGACAGCAGCCGGCTCGATGAAAAAGGTGGAACCGGTGGAGGACTGGTCATGCACCATACCGCTCACCTGGCTCTTATATTCGGCTTTTACGGGGATACAGTAGCGGTTATCACGCATGGTAATGACTGCATCCTGTAAAAAGGTACGGTAAGCGCCATTTACCATAGAGGTCAGCTGGCTGTGGATCTTTTCGTTGGTGGACAGCTTGGAACGACGGATACTCTTTAATCTTGGGCTGGCATCATCAGCCATCTCTTCTTCCGACAGGATACAGCGGTTGATTTCGTTAGCCAGCTGTGTCATAGGAGTAAGGCCTTCAAAGTAGGCATCCAGACTGTCATTTGGGAGGTCTTCACGCTCTTTTTTCCCGTAGGTCTTGATTCGGTTGACGTTGTCCAGAAAAGATGCCAGCTTCAGCAGTTCGGACATAGACAGAGAACTGCCGATTTCCAGAGAACGGATCGAAAATCCTAGATCTCTGTTGCTGCCAAAAGAGGTGCTTCCAATACGGAAGAGACGGGCCAAGGCATCTTTGGTCTCCCGCTGGGCTGTTCTGATGGCGGAAAGGTCGGTAGAAGGCACCAGCTCTCTGCATAGTTTTTTACCGGGCTCGGAGTCGGCCTTCTCTGTGAGAAGGTCGATGATTTTCGTATATTCTAAAGTAGTGAGTACTTTTGTGTTCATATGGGACTCCTTAAATAAAATATTCGCAATATAAGCTCACTGCCGAGCTTACAATAACACGATTCTCCGTGCTGCGCACTCTCGAAATCGTTACATCCATTCGCAATCCGGGATATCGCCCTTCTTGCTCATGTAGTACAAGCTCGAAAATGCTTCGCATTTCCTTGCTGTCGGGCTTTCGCCCTATCAAAATCGGATCTGTCAATTTCGCCTGCAAGCAGTCGAATTGACATCTCTCGATTTTGGTACTGCTCAATGCTGGTTTACATAATAACACGATTTCTTCGTGCTGCGCACTCTCGAAATCGTTACAGACATTCGCAATCCGGGCTATCGCCCTTCTTGCTCATGTCTGTTTGCTCCTCTCATAGTGACCATGCCTTGCCTGCAAGCAGTCATGCATGGTCACTATGGATGAGCTTATTATATCTCATTATACCATTCAGTTGCGTTTTTGGGTACAGTTTTGTATAATTGAGATATTAGAGTCCTAAGGAAAAGCCGAGGTATCTGTAGGCAGCAGAGGAGGCATATTTATGGCGGATTCCCAAGAAAATAAGCAGAAGGAACAAAATGACGTTTCTGAGAAAAAATTTATGATAGAAAAAATCAAGGAACGTCCGGTAAATAAGAAAAAGCTGTTGCGCAGGACTTTGATCACGGCTTCTATGGCAGTGATTTTCGGTCTGGTAGCATGTTTCACATTTCTGGTATTGGAACCGGTAATCAGTAACTGGCTGTATCCGGAGGAGGAACCGCAGGTCGTGGTATTCCCGGAAGATCAGGACGAAATGTCTCCGGAACAGATGTTAGCGGAGAATATGCAGCAGGAGAACCAGAGTAGCCAGTCCTCTTCTGCTCCCAGTGAAGTCATGGAACAGGAGCAGATCCGGGAACTGTTATCCGGAATCATATTGGATCTGGACAATTACAAGCAGATTTACAGTGCTCTTGCCCAGTATGTGGCAGAGATGAACCGTTCCATAGTTACTGTAACAGGAGTGTCATCCGGTGTGGACTGGTTCAACAATGTAAATGAGAGCAAGAATCAGTCGTCCGGTGTGATCATAGCGCAAAATGGCAAGCAATTGCTGATTTTAACCGATTATTCTCCGGTAAAGCAAGCAGATGACATTATTGTCACATTTAATAAGGGCATCCAGGCACATGCGTCTTTGAAGGAAAAGGATGAAACTACGGCCTTGGCAGTGATTGCAGTGGAGCTGGATGTTCTGAACGAAGACTTTTTGAAAAATGACATTACGATAGCCACTCTGGGATCTTCCAATATCAGAGATATTGCCGGACTTCCGGTGGTGGCTTTGGGACGCCCCATGGGTACCAACGGTTCCGTGGGCTATGGTATCATTACCTCTTCCGCCAGTGAGTCGGCAGCATCGGATACCACTTATCGGATTCTGCAGACGAATATTGTAGGCAGTCAGAATGCAGGCGGCGTATTATTCAATCTTCAGGGACAGGTCATTGGTATCATTACCAATGGCAAATCTGCCACAGATATGAAAAATATGGTATGTGCTTACGGTATTACGGAATTGAAGCGTCATATTGAGAAAATGTCGAATGGAGAAAAATTCGCCTATCTGGGTCTGAAGGGTGTGGGTGTCACCGAAGAAGCTAACAGTGAACTTGGGGTTCCTTACGGAGCTTATATTACAGAGGTGGAAATGGACTCTCCCGCTATGTTGGCGGGAATCCAGCAGGGAGATGTCATCACGGGATTCGGTGAGCGTGTGATTATCAGCTTTGACGAGTATACGAATTCTCTACTCAGTATGAAACCGGGAGACAGTGTAGAACTGACGATTATGCGGCAGTCACAGCAGGAATATAAAGAGATGAAATTCGACATCACATTAACGGTGTTGAAATAGATTGACAGAAAGGTTTGGACAACAATATGAAATTCATTAAAGAGTTAAAAGAAGGCGACAGAGTATTTGATATTTATCTGTGCAAGCATAAGCAGGAGGCTGTAACAAAAAACGGTAAACCCTATGAAAGCGTGATTCTGCAGGATAAGACCGGAACCATTGATGCCAAGGTATGGGAGCCGAACAATCCGGGCATCGGAGATTATGATGATCTGGATTACATAGAAGTATACGGTGATGTGACGAATTTCCAGGGACAGTTACAGATCAGCGTGAAGCGGATCCGTGTCTGCCGCGAGGGAGAATACAATCCTTCCGATTATCTGCCGGTGAGTTCCAAGGGCATCGACACGATGTATAATGAGTTAAAGACTTTGATCGGAAGCATTAAGAATACTTATCTGCATCAGCTGTTGCAGGATCTGTTTATCGAGGATGCCGATTTCGTGAAGAAGTTCTGTAATTCTTCCGCAGCCAAGACAGTGCATCATGGTTTCGTGGGCGGATTGCTGGAGCATACCTTAGGAGTTACCAAGTTGTGTGACTACTACTGCTCTGCTTATCCTATTTTACAGAGAGATCTGCTTCTGACGGCGGCTATGTGCCATGATATCGGAAAGGTAAAAGAGATTTCCGCTTTTCCGGTAAACGATTATACAGATGACGGACAGTTATTGGGACATATCGTGATGGGCGCACAGATGGTTGGGGAACGTGCCGCTAAGATCGACGGCTTCCCGCACAATCTCCTGGCAGAATTACAGCACTGCATTCTGGCACATCATGGTAAATTGGAATACGGATCTCCCAAGGTGCCGGCGCTGATCGAGGCAGTGGCTCTGAATTATGCGGATGATACCGATGCCAAGATGGAGACCTTTAAGGAAATTTTGGAAAATAACAGTGAAAACAGTGGCTGGCTGGGTTACAACAGATTGTTTGAATCCAATCTGCGCGCTACCAGAATGGAGTAAATGACAGGATAAATACTATAAATTCTGTGAACAGACAGGAAAGAGAGGAAGAATATGGAGATCAGTACATGTGTAAAATATGTGGGTGTAAACGACCATCAGGTGGATTTGTTCGAGGGACAGTATAAGGTTCCGAATGGAATGTCTTACAATTCCTATGTGATCCTGGATGAGAAAATCGCCGTAATGGATACGGTGGATGGATTTTTTACCGAAGAATGGCTGAACAATGTAGAACAGGTACTTTCCGGAAAAACACCGGATTATCTTGTGATTCAGCATATGGAACCGGATCATTCCGCCAGTATTCCGGCTTTTCTGAAAAAATATCCCAAAGCCACAGTGGTATCCACAGCTAAGGGATTTCAGTTCATGGAACAGTTTTTCCCGGAGTTTTTCGCCGGTCAGGGATTACCTGCGGAACAACGCATCGTTGCGGCGAATGATGGAGTCCTGGAGCTTGGACAGCACAGCCTGCATTTTGTCTATGCTCCCATGGTGCATTGGCCGGAGGTTATGATGACTTATGAAGCAACCGAGAAAATACTGTTTGCGGCAGATGGTTTCGGTAAATTCGGTGCTTTGGACGTAGAGGAAGAATGGGCGAATGAAGCCCGCCGCTACTATATCGGTATTGTCGGAAAATATGGTCCCCAGGTACAGGCGGTTCTGAAAAAAGCGGCAGGACTGGACATTCAGACCATCTGCTCTCTTCACGGTCCGGTACTTAAGGAGAATCTGGGATTCTATCTGGAAAAATATGATAAGTGGTCTTCCTATCAGCCGGAAGAATCCGGAGTGGTAATTGCTTATGCTTCTGTCTATGGCAATACCAGAAATGCTGCGGAGTATCTGGCGGATGTTTTACAGGAAAAAGGACAGAAAACAGTACTGTATGACCTGGCAAGATGCGATAAAGCAAAAGCTGTTGCCGATGCTTTCCGTTATGACAGACTGGTGCTGGCGGGGATTACTTATAATGGAGACCTCTTCCCCTGCATGCGCAGTTTTATCGAAGGTCTGACCGAGCGTAATTACCAGAATCGTAAGGTGGCAATTATTGAGAACGGCACCTGGGCACCCATGGCAGGCAAGTTGATTCTGGGAATGTTTGAAAAGAGTAAAAATCTGACATTTACGGAGATAAAAGTAAGCATCAAGTCGGCTATGAATGCGCAGAACAAAGAAGAAATCGGGAAGCTGGCAGAGGAGCTTTCCTGAGAAAGTTTTTCACACGTAAATTTGTGCCTGCACAGTGTACCAAAGTACGAGGGACTGATGTAAGCAATACTGGAAGTACGCGGTACTGAAGTACCGGAAAATTTGTAGGCTACGGAAAGGCATAAGGATATTTATGGAATATAAGAAAAACGATCGTGTAACGCTGACCATAGAGGATATGGGAAGTGACGGAGAAGGAATCGGTAAAGTAGACGGTTTTACCCTCTTTATCAAAGATGCCGTTATCGGCGATCAGGTGGAAGCCAAGATCATAAAAAGTAAAAAGCACTACGCTTATGCCAGATTAGAGAAGGTGTTACAGCCTTCTCCTTTTCGTGTAGAACCGAAATGTGCATACCACAGACAGTGCGGCGGCTGCCAGCTGCAGGGACTCTCCTACTCTGAGCAGCTGCATTTCAAGGAACAGAAGATTCGCAATAATCTGATCCGGATCGGTGGGTTCGATGCGGAATACATTGATGAACGCATGCAGCCTATTGTAGGCATGGAGGAACCCTTCCACTATCGTAATAAAGCGCAGTACCCCATAGGAACTGATAGAGACGGTAATGTTATCACCGGTTTCTATGCCGGACGCACCCATACCATCATTGCCAATACAGACTGCGCCCTTGGTGCTTCTGAGAATCAGCAGATCCTCGAAACCATACTCTCCTATATGCGGAAAAATAAAGTAACTGCCTATGACGAAGTCACTGGCAAGGGTCTGGTACGTCATGTATTGATCAGGAAAGGCTTCACCAGTGGACAGTTGATGGTATGTCTGGTCATTAACAAGAAAATGACAAAAATGTCATACCCTACTGCCGGAGTACAGAAGAATACGAATGAGTTTTTACCAAATCAGGGAGAATTACTGGCTGCACTGGCAAAAATCCAAGGTATGACAAGTGTGTCAGTCAGTATCAATGCCGAGAAAACCAATGTGATCATGGGTACCATGATCCATAATCTCTGGGGTGAGAGCACCATTGAGGATACGATCCACGTAAGGGACATGCAGAAAGAAAATTACCCTTATACCGGGGATGCATTAACCTTCAAAATCTCTCCTCTCTCCTTCTATCAGGTAAATCCCATACAGACCGAGAAGCTTTACAGCCTGGCACTGGAATATGCGGGACTGACCGGAAAAGAGACCGTTTGGGATCTCTACTGTGGTATCGGAACCATCTCTCTCTTCCTGGCGGGCAAAGCCAAAAAGGTGTGTGGCGTGGAGATCATCCCCCAGGCCATCGACGATGCCAGAGAGAATGCAAAGAGAAACCATATTGAAAATGCTGAGTTTTTCGTGGGCAAAGCAGAGGAAGTCCTGCCGGAATTCTACGAAAAGGCAACTACAGAAGCATCTTCCGATGAAATGCTCCATCCGGATGTCATCGTTGTCGATCCACCAAGAAAAGGCTGTGACGATGCCTGCTTAAACACCATGCTCCGCATGCAACCCGGACGCATCGTATACGTCAGCTGCGACTCCGCCACCCTCGCCAGAGACCTGAAGATCCTCTGCGATGGTGGATATGAGATCCGTAAGGTCCGGGGCGTGGACCAGTTTGGAATGACTGTGCATGTTGAGACGGTAGTTCTCTTGTCCCAACAAAAACCGGATGATGTAATTGAGGTTGAAATTGAATTAGATGAGCTGGATTTGACTTCGGCTGAGAGTAAGGCGACTTATGCGGAGATTAAGGAATATGTGCTGAAAGAGCACGGGTTGAAGGTGTCTAATCTGTATATTTCACAGGTAAAAAGGAAATGTGGAATAGAGGTTGGGGAGAATTATAACCTGCCTAAGTCTGAAGATAGCAGACAACCTCAGTGTCCGGAAGAAAAGGAAAAAGCGATAAGAGATGCGCTGGAGCATTTTGGGATGATTTAGAGAGGTGAGCACATGGCATTAAACTATACAGTGTATCAGTATGATGGCAGCAGGAACGCTGTTGTTATGACAGATATGGAGGGCAAGGAGCTTGTAATTGACTGTGATTAGGCAGAGGAGCAGGTCGTATTTGATGAGCCAGAGGATGCGGGGATTCTTGTCATACTTGCGAGGAAAGAGCCAGCAAGTTACGTAAGTATTGCAATGCGTCCGGGTGGATTGCAGGATTATGTGGATGTGTGGAATGAGTTGAATTAGTATATTCCTTTGTTGACAAAGGAAAGTCGGAGTGTTAGAATGGCTTTATCTTAAGGAGAGAGGTGAAAAGATGAGAAGATAATTTACTTTTGATTACATGAATGTTTATGCAGTATGAGCGATATCGCCCATACTACTTGTCGTGTTGCCAAAAGTGGATTATGTTCTCATAACCTCTCTTTTTGTGTGCATAAAAATGATTACAATGTTGGGTGTATTTCCTTCTTTTGATGAACCATATGAGGTTATAGTATGTAATGGAACTGTTTGGCAACGAATGGTTCTTTTTTTATTGTAACCATGAGAGGAGGAATGTATATGGCACAAATTAGTATAAATAATCTCACCTTTGGATATGAAGGGAGTTTTGATTATGTTTTTGAGAATGTTTCATTTTCGATTGATACAAATTGGAAACTAGGTTTTATTGGTAGAAATGGAAAAGGGAAGACAACTTTTTTGAATTTATTACTTGGAAAATATCAGTTTACAGGTTCCATAAGTGCATCAACGAAGTTTGATTATTTTCCTTATGAAATTGCAGAATACCAAAAGCAAATGCCTGTGGCAGAATTTATGGAAGATTTGAAGCCAGGGTGTGAAATATGGAGAGTAATTTGTGAGTTGGAAGAGCTATCGGAAAGTTCAGAGATTTTGTATAGACCTTATTGTACCTTAAGTCCCGGAGAGCGTACAAAGATATTACTTGCAGTTTTGTTTTCACAGGAAAATGAGTTTTTATTAATTGATGAACCGACGAATCATCTTGACCAAAATGCAAGGGAGTGTGTGAAGGTGTATTTAGCTTCTAAAAAGGGTTTTATAATGGTTTCTCATGACAGAGATTTGTTGGATGCATGCACAGATCATTGTCTGGTATTGAATCGTTGCAGTATCGAAGTACAAAATGGTAATTTTTCGGTCTGGTGGGAGAATAAGCAACGTAAAGATAAATTTGCGATAGCACAAAATGAGAAACACCGAAAGGAGATTCAAAAGTTGAACCATGCGGCAGAACAGGTTGCTAAGTGGGCAGATAAAAATGAACGCACCAAAATAGGATTTGATCCGATAAAAGAACATGACAGATGCTTAAGCACAAGAAGTTTTATAGGAGCCAAAACAAAAAAGATGCAGAGTCGTGTAAAGCAGATGGAAAAACGAATTGAAAGAGAGATTGAGGAAAAGGAGGGTCTTTTAGAAGATATAGAATATCCTAAAGATTTAAAGTTGTTTCAGCTTGTTCATTACAAAAATAGTCTTGTTAATGTAAAAGAGTATAGTTTGCAATATAAAGACTCAGATAAACCAGTGTTTCAAGGGCTGTCTTTTGACATTAAAAAGGGTGATCGTGTTGTATTATCCGGGAAAAATGGAAGTGGAAAGACAACAATTATTAGAAAAATCCTAGAAAAATGTAATTCCAATATAGGTGTTTGTATAATTGAAGAAGGACTATGTGAGGTGGCAAGTGGTCTTGTTATTTCATATGTTGGTCAGGAAACAATCGGACTTAAAGGTAATGTTACAAATTATTGTAAAACGCATGATTTGGATAGGAGTTTATTTTGTACCATACTTCGGCAGCTTGATTTTGGACGAGAGCAGTTTACTAAAAATATGGAAACTTACTCGGAAGGCCAGAAAAAGAAAGTTTTGTTGGCGACTAGTTTACTTACACCGGCACACCTTTATATTTGGGATGAACCATTAAATTACATTGATATTTTTTCGCGGATGCAGTTAGAAAGATTAATTTTAAAGTATGAGCCAACCATGCTATTTGTTGAACATGACAGGAAATTTTGCGAAAAAATAGCAACTAAGGTAATTGAATTATAATTTGAAAGGAGATTTGCTTTATGAAAAATATATTTGTTGAAGGTATTCAAGGATCAGGAAAAAGCACGCT
>OBXI01000778.1_pt1 | contig 25769 bp, 20 predicted proteins | sample 1538161 | NCBI WGS metagenome assembly OBXI01 (sample SAMEA2580142, study PRJEB22360) | human gut metagenome | biome: human gut; feature: human-associated habitat; material: faeces | place: Denmark | collected 2008/2010 | reverse complement strand
AATCACAGCCAATGCAATAGCCGAAAATAGCCAACGCTGCCATCCCCCCATCGAAGCGAGGAAACTAAAGGCCGCTCCGTAGTTGTGTGCGAGCGTAAGGTTGAAGAACCCATCAATGACAGGCACGAAATCGCCCGGATCCAGATGCCGCTCAAACCAGAACTTAGTTGCCTGATCGAGGATAAGAATCAGAAATCCGAAAGCAATCCAGAGACTGAAGCGGGCGGGCGAAGCGCCCGTCCGCCCGCCCGCCCGAGCGGTCGAGCGGGCAGTCTTCGCAGAAGAGACGCTCTTCGCCATTTATGCGAAGAGGCGCTTTTCGCCGGCGCCGAAGAGATTGGAGACGCAGCGCGGGCACAGCGTCGGGTGTTCGGCATTGCTGCCGACGCCCGGCACATAGTGCCAGCAGCGTTCGCATTTCTTTTCGGTCGAAGGCTTGACGGAAACCGTTGTCTCAGCGCCGTCAGCTGCCTTCGTGAGTTTCACTTCACTCATGATCATCACAAAGCGAAGTTCGTCGCCGAGTGATGCGAGCACTTCGTACAAGGGAGAAGCTGCGCAGATTTCTCCCGTGGTCTGCAGGGACGAACCAATCGTACCGCTGGTGCGCTCGTCTTCAATGGCTTTTTGCACATCAGCACGCACGGCGCGGATCTGCGCCCACTTAGCGAGCAGCGTATCAGCATCCTTTACTTCGGGGAGCTTGAGGAACGTTTCCGTAAAGATCGTTTCATCGGCATTCGGCGAGAAGAGCTTGAAGGCTTCTTCGGCCGTGAAGGAGAGGATCGGAGCGATAAGACGCAGGAGCATCGCCGTGATGAGATAGAGCGCGGTCTGCGCGGATCTGCGGGCAAAACTCTGGGCGCCGGTCGTATAGAGGCGGTCTTTCAGTACGTCGAGGTAGAAGCTCCCCAGATCGGTCGAGGCGAAAGTCTGCAGCAGCGTTACCACATTGTGGAAGCGGTAGGAACCGTACTCGACAAGCACGCGCTTTTGGAAGTCGGCGGCATAGGCAACGGCCCAGCGGTCAAGTTCGAGCATGTCTTCGACCGGCACGGCATCCTTTTCCATCGAAAAGTCGGACGTGTTGGCAAGCAGGAAGCGCAGCGTGTTGCGAATGCGGCGGTAAGACTCAACGACACGGTTAATGATCGTAGGACCAAGGCGCAGCTCACCCGAATAGTCGGTCGAGGCAACCCACAGACGCAGAATTTCGGCGCCGTACTTGTCATTGATTTCCTGCGGACGGACGACGTTGCCCTTGGACTTCGACATCTTCTCGCCCTTTTCATCAACGCAGAAACCGTGGGTGAGAAGCTGGTTGTAAGGCGGGCGGCCGTCGAGCATCGTGCCCGTGAGCAGCGACGAATGGAACCAGCCGCGATGCTGGTCAGATCCTTCAAGATAGAGGTCTGCAGGCCATCCGAGGATGTCCTTGTGCGAACCGCGCATGACCGTATAGTGGGTCGTGCCGGAATCGAACCAGACGTCGAGAATGTCGGTTGACTTCACGTAGTTCTTGGCGTCTTCGCCGATCAGCTCTTCGGGCTTGGCTTTCGTCCAGGCCTCAATGCCGCCCTCGGCAACGAGCGCTTCAACCTTCTTCATGATTTCAAACGTATCGGGGTGCAGATGTCCCGTTTCCTTGTGAAGGAAGAAGGGCAGCGGCACACCCCAGTTGCGCTGGCGAGAGATGCACCAGTCGGGACGATTCTCAATCATTGAATAAAGACGGTTGATGCCCCATTCCGGGAAGAACTTCGTTGCTTTGACGCCTTCGAGCGCTGCTTGACGCAGGGTCTTCTTGGCAGCGGGCAGACCGAGCACGCTCTTCGTGTCTTCGTCGGGTGCGTCCATGCGCACAAACCACTGCGCAGTGGCGCGGTAGATGAGCGGGGTCTTGTGGCGCCAGCAGTGCATGTAGCTGTGGGTCATTTCGCCCGAAGAGAGTAATGCCCCTGCAACGCGCAGTGTGTCAAGAATCTTCGGGTTGGCCTGCCAGATGTTCATGCCGGCAAAGAACGGGAGCCACGAAGCATAGGTGCCGTCGCCCTGAACAGGGTTGAGCACTTCGTCGTTGGACATGCCGTGTTTCTTGCAGGAGACAAAGTCGTCCACGCCGTAAGCCGGAGCTGAGTGGACGATGCCGGTGCCCGATGTTGCCTCCACATAGTCGGCAAGGTAGACCGGAGAATAGCGGCGGTAGCCCTCATGCATGTCGTAGAGCGGGTGCTTGAAACGCACCCCCTCAAAGAGAGCACCTTTGGCAGTGGCGACGACAGAGCCCGTCAGACCGTAGCGTTTCAGGGCTTCTTCAACAAGGCCTTCGCCGAGGATGAGATAACGATCGCCGACATCCACCAAGGCGTAGGTGAGGTCGGGGTGCATGTTAAGCGCCTGATTGGCCGGGATGGTCCACGGGGTCGTTGTCCAAATGACAACAGAACAGGGCTTTTCAATCGTATGGCCGAAGATACCCTCTACGCGCTGATGATCCTCATCAGTGAGCGCAAAAGCGACGTCAAGCATCGGGGACTTGCGGTCCATGTATTCGACTTCAGCTTCTGCCAAGGCGGACTGGCAGTCAAAGCACCAGTTGACAGGCTTCAGACCACGATAAACGTAGCCCTTTTCCATGATCTTGCGCAGCGCCGTGATTTCCGCTGCTTCCGTGTCATGGCGCATCGTGCGGTACGGGTTGTCCCACAGGCCCAGAACGCCTAGGCGCTTAAAGTCTGCGAGCTGCAGGTTTGACTGCTCCATCGCATAAGCGCGGGCGAGCGACTGCATCTTCTCAACCGGGAGATTCTTGCCGTGGAGCTTTTCGATCTGCACTTCGATCGGCATGCCGTGGCAGTCCCAGCCGGGCACGTAAGGAGCCTGATACCCTTCGAGGGTCTTCTCCTTGACGATCATGTCTTTCAGGATCTTGTTGACGGCATGGCCGATATGAATGGCGCCGTTGGCATAAGGAGGACCGTCATGAAGAATGAACTTCTTGGCGTCGCGACGCTTATCAAGAATGCGGTAGACGATCTTTTTCTCATCCCATTCACGCACCCAGCCGGGTTCGCGTTTGGGGAGATTCCCGCGCATCGGGAAAGGTGTATCCGGAAGGTTTAACGGATACTTCTTTTGCGCGTCCTGAGACGCTTTTTCAGCTTTTGCCATGATCAGACAAGCTCCTGGCCCCCTCGGGCTCTTCAGGTCAAGCGCGCCTTCCCGGATCTTCGATGTTGTCCGAGTCGAGCTGCGCTCGTTTGTTGCGGATTGCCTGCCGGCTGCATTCGTACCAACCGGCTGGCGGTTTTAACGTGCTGCGGAGAAGCGACAAGAATGTCGAACTATTCTCCGTTCGGCGCTAGGCCGAGGATCTGACGCGCACGTCGAGCGTCAGCCGCTATGGCAGCCTGGAGTTCTTCCAAGCCGCTGAATTTCTTTTCGCCGCGTATTCGCTCGATGAAGCGAACCGTGACAGGGCGGCCGTAAGCATCCCCCTTCCAGTCGAAGACGTGGGTTTCAAGAAGCCATCGACGAGCACTCGACACCGTAGGGCGAAGTCCCAAAGAGGCAACGCCGCACTGTTCGGCCGGACCTAAGCCGGAAACTTTGACGGCAAAGACCCCGGCGAGCGCGGGACGGGCTCGGCTTCCCGGCGGAATCGGCGCGATGTTCAGGGTGGGGTAGCCCAGCGTACGTCCGAGCGCTTGACCATGAATGACGCGTCCGGACATCGTGTAAGGGTGTCCGAGCATCATTTCGGCTTCGTAAAAATCTCCCTCCGACAGGGCGGCGCGCAGGCGCGTTGAGCTCACCTTTGCTGTGCCATGAAAGAGAAGCGGCGAAATCCACGTTTCAAAATGATGCTCTTTGCCGAGGCGTTCAAGATCGTGTGCTCCTGCAGCGCGGCCGCTGCCGAAACGGAAGTCTTCTCCGACCGTTACCCAACGGGCATCCAATCCGTTGACAAGCACATTGGTCACGAATGTTTCTGCGCCTTCACGAGCAATGTGTTCGTTAAAAGGCATCATGTAGATGCGTTCGATGCCGCAATCGAGCAGTCGCTTTACTTTGTCGCAGAGCGTTGAAATCCGCGGCACCGGATCGAGATGCGGGAAAAATTCTCTCGGATGCGGTTCAAACGTCAATACGCTCGGAACCAAACCACGCTCGCGTGCGGCGTCAACAAGTCCGGCTAAGAGCGCTTGATGTCCGGTGTGAACGCCGTCGAAGTTACCGATGGCGACGGCGCTCGGAATGCGCTGCAAAGGGCTGGGGAGACCGCGGAAAACGTGCATGGCAATATGGGAAGAGTTGGAGCGTGGGCTTGAGGTGAAATCCATTGGAGAATTTCGGAATTATAACGAGCGGGTTTTCTCTTAAGGTCTTTACGGATACTGTCGTTCAGGCACCAGATCCGCTCGTTATTGCACCAGAGTTGACCAGCTAAGATAAATCGCTCAGATCGCCCGAATAACGGCATTTGCACTGCAGCGGTGATTGATGCGTGTAGCAAAACACAATACAGAAGCGTCAAGAGAGCGAAGAAAACGACAGCGTACGTTTAAAATATCGGCCTCTCTCGTGCGCACTCGATTTCGATAAGTGCCGCATCTATGCACTTTTTCTCAATAACATCATGAAGAACATCGTCGTCCTGATTTCCGGCCGAGGCAGCAACTTTGAAGCCATACTGCGCACGGCTCGCAGCGAAGACTGGGAGGGTCGGTTCGGCCTCAAAATTGCGGCGGTGATCTCCAACCGCCCCCTTGCCAAAGGTCTTGACACCGCCCGGCGCGAAGGTATTGATGCCGTTGCCGTTGACCACAAGGCTTATCCGACACGCGAAGCTTTTGAGGAAGCGCTGGCTGCCGCGATCGAACCTTATAAGCCCGCGGTCATCGTATTGGCAGGCTTTATGCGTATCCTCACGGAGTCGTTTGTCGCCCGCTGGGAAGGCAAAATCCTCAATATTCATCCGGCACTTTTGCCGCTCTTTCCTGGACTTGACACGCATCAGCGTGCCATTGACGCCGGCTGCCGGGTACACGGCTCGACAGTACACTTTGTTTCTTCGGTGCTTGACGGCGGCGCAATCATTGGTCAGTCGGTTGTACCGGTGCTTCCTTCTGACACGGATGAGACGCTCGCGGCAAGACTTCTCCCTTATGAGCATAAGCTTTACCCGCAGTGCGTCAAGGCTGTTGCCCTTGGTGAAGTGAAGCTCATTGACGGCAAGGCCGTGATGAGTGACGAAGTAGCTCACCACCTCGCTATTTTCTGGCGGAAAGACTAAAAACATCTCGGGCGCTGGAGCTGCCGCAGGCAGGTTGTCGGCGCCCATATCAAGGAATTCATTCCATGGCTGAAAACCATCCCAAGCGTCGGGCTTTCGAGTTTCAAAAGAAACCTCGCCGTCAACAGGAAGAACCGCGCCGCAAGCGTACGGAACGTCAAATTGCTGCCGATAAACGCCGACAGGCCGAACGGGCTGCGGAGGGCTTTAAGAAGCATTCGGGTGAAAAAACGCCCGAGCGCCGTATGGCCGCGGCCAATGGCCGCGTGCGTATTACCGGATTAATCGTTGACGAGCTGTCCCGTGCGCTTAAAGTTATTTTGAAGTTCGACGGTCCCGCTGACGTACTCATGAAGCTCTTTTTTAAGAGCAATCCGCAGCTCGGCATGCGTGACCGCGGCCTCATCGCGGAGGGTATCTACGATGCGCTGCGCCGCTATGGGACGCTGCGGGCTGCGATGCGGCCCGTGCACCCGGATCGTGCGCCGCGGCTTGCTGCCCTCACGGTGCTTGCTCGTCAGCACGGCATTGATGCGCTTTCGCCTTCGTCCATCGGTTCCGAGGAAGGTCCGCTCAAGAATGTGCTTGCTTTCGATGTTTCAAAGGCGCCCGCGCACGTTCAGGCAGAACTTCCGCAGTGGCTCTTTGACCTGATTGAGGCTCAGTATCCTGATAGTCAGGCGCTTTATGCAGCGATGAAAGAGGGGGCGCCGCTTGACCTCCGCGTGAATCTTTTAAAGGCGACGCGAGAAGAAGTTTTGGCTGAACTTGCCAAAAACGGCGTGGAAGCTTACTCGACGCCGCTCAGCCCCGACGGGGTCCGCCTGCCTACGAAGCCAGGTCTTACCCGTTGGCCGATCTATCAGGATGGGCTGGTCGATGTACAGGATGAAGGCAGTCAGCTGATTGCTCGTCTGCTCACGCCGCGCCGCCGCGAAATGATCTGTGACTTCTGCGCGGGTGCCGGCGGCAAGACTCTGGCGCTCGGCGCACTGATGCGCTCAACGGGAAGTCTCTACGCTTTTGACGTCAATGAAAAACGTCTCGCCGGTCTTGCGCCGCGTATGCGCCGTGCCGGCCTTTCGAATGTTCATCCGGTAGCTATTAAGAGCGAAGCGGATCCGCGCGTGCGCCGTCTGGCTAATAAATTTGACCGCGTGCTCGTGGATGCCCCCTGCACAGGGTCGGGTACGCTGCGCCGCAATCCTGATCTCAAATGGCGGCTTTCGCCCGAAGAGCTCGACCGCATCAATGACATTCAAAAGCGTGTTCTCGAATCGGCGAGCCGGCTGGTGAAAAAAGGCGGACGACTGGTCTACGCGACCTGCTCGCTGCTCAAGCGCGAAAATCAGGATGTTGTAGAGGCGTTTTTAGCGGAGCATCCCGGTTGGCGCCTTGTTCCGGTGAAGGAAGTGTTCGAGCAGCAGGGCATTCACTTTGAACCCGGTCAGCTTGAACGCTTTGAGGGCTATATGCAGCTTTTGCCGCATGTGAACAACACCGATGGGTTCTTTGCAGCCGTGCTGCAGCGCGACGAATAAAACGGAATCGAACCGGTCTATGACAGAAAAAGCGGTGTCCTCTTCAGCAAGAGGCACCGCTTTTTCAATTGACCGAAGCGGAATTAGTCCGGATTGGCGCAGTTCACCGGTTTGGCGCCGAGGACATCGGTGAGCACTTTCGGATCAATGCCAACCTGATAACCGCGGCGGCCGCCGTTAATGAAGATCTTGTCGAGCTCAAGAATCGAAGACTCCACATAAACGGGCATGTGTTTTTTAGTGCCAAATGGGCTCGTACCCCCCACAAAGTACCCCGAATTGCGCTGCGCCTGTTCGGGCTTACACGGAGAAACGTGCTTGGCGCCGATCTGACGGGCGAGATTTTTGGTGGAAACTTCGCAGTCGCCGTGCATCAGGATGACAAGCGGCTTGGCGTTTTCGTCTTCCATGATGAGCGTCTTGATGACGTGATGGTGGTCAATGCCGCAGGCCGAAGCTGCCAGCGCAGTACCGCCGTGCTCTTCATATTCATAGGAACGTTCTTCAAAGGGAATCTTGTGTTCCTTGAGCCACTGCGTTGCAGGCGTAAGGCTCTGATGCTTTTCTTTGGACATGAACGAATGGTCCTGAATGAGATTGGAGAATTCTGCGGAGGATGCTTGTATGGCGTCCTTCGGGAAAGTACTGAGCATTCTGCCTCAATCCAAGCAGTTCGGCGTTTTAGCTGCCGCTCGGTTTGTTCGAAAGCGACTCATCGAACGGTTCTTTGCGCTCCTGAGTTTTACCCGCGTCTCGTGCGGCCTCCAGATCGCTTTCCCAGAGTCCCTTGGGCAGCGGAAATGCAACATTTTCTTCTTCGCCCGGCATGGTGCGCACGGTGTCTGCGCCGAGATGCTCGCGAAGCCACTCGACGACGCCCTGTACTAACGATTCCGGAGCCGAAGCACCCGCGGTGATGCCGACTTTATCGGCGCCTTTAAACCAATTGGGATCAACGTGCTCGGCGGAGTCGACCAGGTAGGCGTGTACGCCTTCTCGTTCAGCCACTTCCCGCAGACGATTGGAGTTGGAACTTGTCGCCGAGCCGATGACGAGCACCAAGTCGACACCGGCTTGGGCCAGCTGTTTCACGGCTTCCTGACGATTCTGCGTTGCATAGCAGATGTCCTGACGCTTGGGTTCATGAATGTGCGGGTAGCGACTCTTCAGGGCTTCAATAACGCTTCTTGAATCGTCCGCACTGATTGTGGTTTGAGTGACATAGGCGAGTGCATCCTGATCGGTATAGGAGAGGTTCGCCACATCCGCCGGTTTTTCTATGAGGCGGATACCGTCCTCAACTTGCCCCATAGTGCCTTCGACTTCCGGATGTCCTGCGTGGCCGATCATGAGAATCATGCGGCCCTCTCGACGCATGCGCCCCACTTCTTTATGCACTTTAGTGACGAGGGGACATGTGGCATCAAAGATGCGCAGCCCTCGCTCTTCGGCTTCTCGGGCAACGGATTTGGGTACGCCGTGGGCAGAAAAAACCACCGTTGCACCTTCTGGAACATCGGAAAGCTGATCTACAAAGATGGCGCCGCGGGCGCGCAGGCCTTCAACTACCGTTCGGTTGTGTACGATTTCATGGCGTACGTAAATAGGAGCGCCGTAGATGGCGAGCGCTCGCTCAACGATGGCAATGGCGCGGGTAACGCCGGCGCAAAAGCCGCGCGGCTGCGCAAGAAGAACCTGCATGTCGTGAAAGCCTGGGTGTGTTGGGTCTGGGAATAGGATCGCAAAGCAGTCGGAACCACATCTCTGATGTGCGAATGAGCGGTCAGTTCCGGTCAAGAATAAAGAAAAACGAAGATTTCCGCACACGAGCCCGATTGAACCGAGTAGAATGCGTCCCTTGTCAAATTCTCCGCGTTGCCCGGAGCCCTGTACTGACACTGTGGGGAGCCAAGCGCGGCGGCCCGCGCAAATTAGGGCGCGGCCCGTGCGGCGACGCATTTGGGATTGACATCATCACTTAACTTTTGAGCTCGTTTGGTGTGCCGCAGCCGTTTGTGCTGCGACTGTCCCCTGCGAGACGTCATATTTTTTGGAGTTAGAGATGGCACGAGTGTGTCAAGTCACCGGTAAGGCGCCGATGGTCGGCCATCAGGTCTCGCACGCGAATAACAAGACCAAGCGTCGCTTTATGCCGAATCTGCAGTATCGCCGTTTCTGGGTTGAGAGCGAAAACCGCTGGGTTCGTCTTCGTCTGACGAATGCGGGCCTGCGTACGGTCGATAAGCTCGGCATTGACGCGGTTCTCGCGGATCTTCGCGCCCGCGGCGAAATCTAATTAAAGGAGATTCACCATGGCGAAAGGCGTTCGCGACAAGATCAAGCTCGTTTCTTCGGCTGGTACGGGTCACTTCTATACCACGACCAAGAACCGCAAGACCACTTCGGGCAAGATGGAAATTTCCAAGTACGACCCGGTTGCTCGCAAGCACGTCGTCTACAAGGAAACGAAGCTCAAGTAATCTTGACGGCTTCATACTCTGAACGTTCAGAGTTGAAAGAGCCCGATGCAGGTTGTGCTGCACCGGGCTTTTTCGTATTGATTTTGTATTGACCAAAAATGTGCGGACAATAAAAGAGTTAGCCTCTTTCTTTTTGACAAAGAGGCTAAGGTCTGCTGCATGCTCTAAACCGTGAGGCGCTCCGGCAGCGCTGCCTTGGGCAGCATTTCCAGAGGCCAGCGAGGGCGAACTCCAAAGGAAATCTTCTCAATTAAAGCTTTCCGTTCCGCTTCAGTCATGGATTCCATACGGGCGATGCCTGCGGCGGCGATCATTGCGCCATTGTCTGTGCAGAGCCGCATTGGCGGAAAGAAAATCTTTCCGCGGCGTCGTTCCACTTCCTGCGTGAGACGAGCACGAAGCTGCTTATTGGCCGAAACCCCGCCTGCTACAACGACATTGTTGAGGCGGGTCATCTTAATGGCCCGAACGAGTTTGGCAGCCAGAACATCAACTACAGCATCCACAAAGCCGCGGGCAAGATCGGCACGGAACTGTTCGTCCTTGGGGTCCGGTGCCGAGCGCACCGCAGTCAGGACAGAGGTTTTAAGCCCCGAAAAACTCATCGACAGATTAGGGGCATGAATCATCGGGCGGGCGAGTTCAATCGCGCCGGGCGTCCCCTTTTCTGCTAAGGCGGAAACGGCAGGACCGCCGGGGTAAGGAAGATCAAGCAGCTGCGCGGTTTTGTCGAAAGCTTCACCGGCCGCATCGTCCAATGTTTCTCCGAGCAGTTCATAGCTGCCGAAGGAGGCCACCTTGAGGATTTGGGTGTGTCCACCGGAGACAAGCAGTGCAAGGAAAGGAAACTGCGGAGCGGGATCGGCCAAGCGCGCAGCTAAAAGATGCCCTTCCAAGTGGTGTACGCCGATGACGGGAATGCCCAGCCCAAATCCCATAGCGTGCGCGACTGCATTGCCTGCCAGCAGTGCGCCGGCAAGGCCAGGCCCTTCCGTCACGGCAATGGCGGAGATATCTGAACGTTTGAGATTCGCTTTGTAAAGCACTTCGTCGGTCAGCGCTATGACGCGGCGAATGTGGTCGCGGCTCGCAAGTTCCGGCACAACGCCGCCATAGGCGCGGTGCATATCAATCTGAGTATGGAGAGCATCTGCAAGCAGGCCCTTCGTGTCGGAGATGAGCGCTGCGCCGGTTTCATCGCAGGAGGATTCAATGCCGAGAACAATCATGGGTATTCGATCCGAAAAAGTCCGCGCAATTGTCCGCCGCAGTACCCAACAACGTCAAGGCAGATCGAGATTTCTTCCTTCGGCAGCATAAGAAAACGGCTGATCTGCCGACCAGCCGTTTGAATGTTTGTTCAGCAGGACGCTAAACGAATCAACCTGCAGCAACGACACCCATGGCAAGGAGCGTACCGTTGGCTGCAGCAGCCTGAGTCGCCTTGGCTGAAGTCATGGCCAGAGCGGCTTCACGCGCTGAAAGCCGCGCTTCACGGGCTTCAAAGGAAGCCATGTCCATCATCACGAATGCCGGACGGCCATTTTCGGTGACGCACACCGGTTCGCCGGTACGGCGGCATTCAGCGGCAACTGAAGAGAGTTCAGGCGTTTCTGCAGAAAGCTTGCGAGTCAGCATTTTTTCATTCTCCGAAAAATGAAAAGAAAAGCGGGCTGATCGGTAATATCTTTATGAGTATCAGCCTTGGAAAGAAGAAAGGCGTGGTTTCTTCCTATTGCTTCATCATAGCGCTGCAACTTCCTGATAAAACAATGAGTTGAACGAGTTCTGCCTAATGGTATGGAGGGTAGGGTGCTTATGTTATAGAGGTAGGTAAAAACCCCTTATTGCTCGCTACAATATGGTGCGAAAGATTGTTTTTTCTCAGAAAAATGCCCAGTTTTTGTGCGTTTAATATGAACGCTTGACGATTCAGGCACCCAATCGGGGGGCAGGCGCCCGAGTCGTCAAGCTTAAAAGGGTTACGCCTTGCGATTGGCGGCTGCCTTACCGGCGACGCGGCCATAAACGATACAGTCGGCGATCGAAACGGTGCCTAGGCGAACCATTCCGTGTACGCCGCCGCATACCTCTCCGGCCGCAAAGAGTCCCGGAAGAATATTGAAGTCGGTATCGATCACCTCAGCTTTGGCATTAATAGTGAGTCCGCCCATGCAGTAGTGAACGCGCGGCCAGAGACGGCAGGCAAAGAAAGTGCCTTCATTGGCTTCGGTATCGTCGAAGATCTTCGCCTTGAAATCGGGATCAGTCTTCTTTGCGATGGCGTCGTTCCAACGGTCAACGCTTTCTTTGAGCAGCTTGGGGTCGATGCCGTAGCTTTGAGCAAGCTCTTCGAGCGAGGCAAAGCGTTTGATGGAGCCATTGTCAAGCCCGGCTTTGACTGTCGACATGGGCACGTGCTTTTTCATGTTGGTTTCGGAAATCAGAATGATTGCCGGGTGGCCGATTGCCAAAATGGCGTCGGCTCTGACCTTCCGATTGCCGGTTTCATTGATAAAGCGCTTGCCGGTTTTCGGGTCAATCATGAGACCGTAGCCGACAGAGGCTTCGACAAACTTCGGGCAGACCCCGAAACCTTTTTCATCAGGGCTCGTCCAAGGACCCAGCTGAATCCAATCCATCAAACAAGTGCCGGCTCCCACGCGCTGTGCGGCCTGAAGACCTTCACCCGTCGCTGCAGGGCTGTTTGTCGAATCCAGAGCAGCCGTAAGGCGCGGGTCGTGCATCGTGCGCATCTGCACATTTTGCGAAAAGCCGCCGGTGGCGAGTACGACACCGCGTTTAACACGAATGAACTTGGTTTCTCCCGTCTCTTCCTTGGGGAATTGATAGTTGGCCCGGACCTCAACGCCAATGACTGCACCGTTGTCATCGGTAACAAAGTTGAGGAGCTTCGTGCGCAGACGCACAGGAACCTTCAGTGTGGAGAGCTTCGTGAGCATCGGGCCGATGATGTCGGCTCCGGTGCCGTTCATAAAGCTGCAGGAGCGTGCGACAGAATGGCCGCCCTGAAAGCCTAGCCGATCCCATTTCACGCCGAGATAGTCCGTGGCCCAACGGTATGTGTCGTAGGCACCGTAGGCGACGACCTTTGCGCACTCCACATGGTTTAGATGGCCGCCGGCACGGAGCATATCTGCAAGCAGCAGTTCAGGGCTGTCTTTGATGCCAGCCTTCTTCTGCATGTCATTGCCGGGGGCGGCAAAACCGCCGGCAGCGAGGATAGAGTTTCCGCCCGGAAGCGCCATCTTATCGATGACAAGGACGGAGGCGCCGGCATTGTGAGCTTCAATAGCTGCCGCCAGCCCGGAAAAGCCGGTGCCGACACAGAGCACGTCGACAGTCTCGTCCCATTTTTGAGGGACTTTGACTGGAATGAATGCGTGCGCAGACGGAATGGCGGCGGCAAGGCCGGCGCCGAGCAACTGACGGCGGTTGAGGGGAAAAGCCATGGCGGAATCCTTTAAAGCATTGCAAGATGAAGAGAGCAGAAAGCGGTCCATCTCTGCTCGTCATAAGCTAAAAAGGATTCTCGATTGTCTTCGGGGGCCGAGTCTTTAAACAAATGTTTTATAGATCTCTGGCGGCTTGTTGGCCGGCAATGCGCCCAAACACAACGGCATCGTTGATGCCGTTTCCGCCGAGCCGCTCTTTTCCGTGAATGCCACCGGTTGCTTCTCCGGCAGCCCATAGGCCTGCTACGGGGCGGCCGTCAGCGCGCATTGCCTGAGCAAGCTCATTAATGCGGATGCCGCCCATTGTGTAGTGAATACTCATGCCTGCAAAGCAGGCCCAGTAGGGCGGATGATCGAGCGAAAAGTCACCGCGAGGCGCGACTTTTCCTAAAGGATCCTGACCAGTCTTCATGCCGGTGTTGTAGTCGTCGATGGTGGCCTGCAGATTCGCGGCAGGGAGTTTCATTAAGCGAGCTAGATCCTCAATGGTGTCTGCCGTCCACGCATCTCCGGATTCAACCGCAAGCACAGCCTCCTTCTGCATGAGAATGCTTAGGTTTTTCATGCCTTTGGAATCGATTATGGTGTAGGCAACTTTGCCGGGCAGCGCCAATATGGCCCGTGTAACGGCGGCTCGGCTGGCGTCCTCTCGAATGAAGCGGCGTCCGGTTTGGTCCACAAGGATGAACTGATCCACGAGCATATGGAAACGTGCTCGCATGACTCGGCCTGGAGGAAGACCTGGATTACAGAGCACATCCTCCATATCGACAAGCTCTGCTCCGGCTTTTTGAGCGGCGAGCAGCATCTCGCCTGTCGATCCCGGCATATTGTTGGTCGTGAGTCCCGAAAATTGCGGGGCATAGCGGGCAATCATGGCGGGCACCAAAACCGCCGCTTGCAACAATGACGCCTCGTTTAGAAAAAATATTTTTTCGGATATTGTTTTCCGCTATTTGTACGCCGCAGACTCGACCGTCGTTATCGGTAAGCAGTGTCGTAACGGGGGTGCTTGTTTTAATGATTACGCCCAGTTTGACGGCAGCTGTGGAGAGAGTTCGGATATAACCTTCGCCATTAGGCATCAAGGGTTTATGACTGCGCGGCCAGCGAGAGCCATATGCTTCAGAAACGGTAGGCTGGAAGCGCATGCCAAGTTTCTCTAGCCACTTTAGGACAGGCGTGGCGTTGTGTACCAAAATGGCTGCAAGTTTGGGGTTGGCGTGACCGCCGCCGCTCTCGAGCATCTGCGACAAAAAGAGCTGCTCATTGTCTTCAATGCCTTGCCGCTTTTGCCGAACCAAGTCAACACAGGCATAAAATCCGCCCGAAATTCGAGTATTGCCGCCGATATGCGGCATCTTCTCCAACAGCAGCACTTTTGCGCCAGCCTCAGCGGCACTCACAGCCGCGGAGAGCCCTGCGCCACCTGCGCCGACCACAATGACGTCCCAGACGCGCTGCGCTGCCTGAACGGCAGGAACTGCCAGTGTTGAAAGCAGAAGGCTGCCAAACATTCTGCGAGAAAACCGCCGCATCATGAATTTTCCTTGTGGAAAGTGGAGTCGTTTGGATGACGAAAGAGCGGATGGTCCGTATCGGATTCAGATTCTGCGGCAGCAATAGCACGGCTGAATGCCACGGCGCTGCTGCCGCCGAGTTTTTTAGCAGCACTCCATCGGTGGATGCGTACTGTTTGCTCTGCAATGCAAAGCTCTTTTGCAATCGCTTTATTCGAGAGCCCGGAAGCAGCTAAGCGGCAAACTTCCAATTCCTTGGGGGTGAGTGCTTTGAGTTTTTCAATGGCGTGACGACGCTGAGTAAGCCGCTGGGTGTATTGCTGATGCCAGGCAACGAGCTCATGCGTCAGGGCGGCTAGGCGCTCGGCTTTGACGGGTTTTTGAATGAAGTCAGCGGCACCGCGCTTTAGCGCATCAACGGCCATGGCGACGTCACCATGGCCCGTCAGGAAAAGAATGGGCAGTGATCGGCCTGTTCGGAGCAGTTCTGACTGCAGTTCCAGACCATTCATGCCAGGCATGCGGATATCGAGCACAATGCAGCCGGCACGAGACACATCATCAAAGTGAAGAAAGTCTTCTGCACTGCTGTACTCACGCACATCGAATCCTTCCAGGCGCAAAACGAAGGCTTCGGATTGGCGCACTCGATCGTCATCGTCAACAATGCGCACCAACGGCGGCAGTCTGGGATCGAGCAATTCGTTACTCATGGTGCGTTTTCCTTTGCCCGCTATCTTGGAGAACGGTTGTGTCCGCCTCACTCGGGCTGGTATTTAAAAAGCAAGGCAGCTCGAGAACGGCGATAAGGCCGTTGGGCTGAGCACGAACAAAGTCGATGTGCCCGCGGTGACGTTCGGCAATGCTTTTGGCGAGACTCAGTCCAAGTCCTAAACCGTGAGGCTTGTGACTGACAGTTGGGTGAGAGAGCGTTTCGAAGACCTCGTTCGTTAACGGAGGTCCATAGTCGCGAACCCTAAAAACAATGTCGCCGCCAGATTGCTGGGCAGACAAGTGAATGACCTTCTCTGAAGCATCCGCCATGGCATCCGCGGCGTTTTTGAGGAAATTGAGAATGACCAATGTGAGCTCTAGAGGATCTCCCAAAACGCATGCATTGGTACGGCAGTCCGTGCGGACGGTGACGCCGCTTGATAAAGCCGAATGGCTGAAGGCGCGGACAGCGGAGGCAATCAGATCTTTGGCGGCAATCGGTATTTTTTGAGCATGCGCCGTTTTATCGTAACCGCGGACACGGTCTACGATCGCTGAGGCGCGCTCCGCTTCTTCGACAATAACGTCGGCGGTCTGGGCAACAATCGGATCGGCCGGATAAGTTTTTCTCATGTACAGGCTGAGGCCGCCGACGAAATTCATAATCGACATCAGCGGCTGACGCAGTTCGTGCGCCACCATGGAAGAGAGCTGCGCGACGATGCCGGCACGCTCCATTTGCGCGAGCATCTGTGCATTTGCTTGATTGGCTTTCTCGAGCGCATCGCGTTCAGCTATCGAGGCCTGAAGCTCTGCTGTACGCCGCTCAACCAAGCGGTCCACTCGAAGCGTGTGAATGATCAAAAGCATGAGGAGTCCGAATGCGGCAAAGATCCATTCTTGATAATTCGCCCACAATGCGGACCAATTTGTGTCATTGAGATAGGAGTAAGGCCCTGTTTTTAAAAGCTTATAGAGATTGAGTGCCTCGCTGTTGTCAGTGCTGATGCCCCAGGCGCTGCCATTTTCGGACGGCGGTTCGGTGAGCAGCGCCAAAGTAATCTGCTTGGTCAATGCGGGGTCCGCATGGGGAAGCGAGGCGAAAACGGGACCGGGATACAGTGCCGTTGAACGGCGGCAGCGCAGGGCATTGCTGGTTTGCTCATGGAGTACACGAAAGTCCTCGAGGCGATAGCCGTGCAGCGCCGTTTGTTCCTCTAAGGCGCAGGCTGCCAATAGGCCTGCATCCGTTTCCCCTGCCGAGACGCTGTCGAGAACATTGGGATATTCATATTCGGTGAATAGTTCTGCGCCCCAAAATTTTTTAGGATCAAATCCCGCTCGAATGAGTTCGCCTTGAAAGGTAAGCCAAGAGGTGAAGTCATTGGGATTCTGCGCGGCAATTGTGCGGCCGCGCAGATCGCTAAGCGTTTGCAGGTCATTGCGGTCAGCACGAACAAAAAGCACCGCGCCGGTGCTTTTGGCCGGATCAGAACTAAAGCGGTTTTGCCTTGTCGCTAAATCGTCTGCATGTTCTGTAGAGGCTAGGAAGGTGAATAATCCGCTGTCGGCTATGAAAAAGCTGATGGATTTCGTTTGGATGGCCTGTGACAGCTCCGCTATTGAAAAGGTTTCGGCATGAAATCGGAGATGAGGAAAGCGTTTGCGCAGATGCCGCATTGTCGGCCCTAGGGTGTCGACAAAGAATTCCGGATCAAGCGTCTCTTGAATGCCAATATGGACAACGCCACCGTCTCCTTGTTCTTGGCCCGATGAGGCTGCATCCGCAAAGGGGGCTGAACCGGTCAGGAGCAGAAAAAATCCTAAAAGAAAAGGCAGACGAATCATGGTCAGAGGCGACAGAGCGATCCCATTCATCTTAAGAGCTGTTCGGGTAGGTGCAATTGGGGTTCGGCACGTCTAACAAAATAAAAACTGGAAAAAATCGCCTCAAAGCGTTGAATCTCCTGTCCAAACATGAGAAAATTCGCGCTTCGACTTGGCTGCATCTTGCCCCGGAACCAGACGCAGCTCAAGATTTTTCATACATTTCCGGGTCATCACAACTAGGTGTCGAATGCCTACTATCCGCGTTAAAGAGAACGAACCCTTCGAAGTCGCCCTGCGCCGCTTTAAGCGCACCATCGAAAAGTCCGGCCTGCTGACCGAACTCCGTGCGCGCGAATTCTATGAAAAGCCCACCGCAGAACGTAAGCGCAAGAAGGCTGCCGCGGTCAAGCGCCATTACAAGCGCCTGCGCAGCATGATGCTCCCGAAGAAGCTCTACTAATCGCTTCTTCCTCGCCCAGCAGAAGTTTTCTGTTGGTGCTTAACTCCTAGATATCGCTCAAGGATGGTGATGATTAAAGAGAGAATCCGCGAAGATATGAAGGCCGCCATGCGTGCGCATGATGCCGACCGTCTGAGCACGATTCGTCTCCTTCTTGCCGCAGTGAAGCAGCGAGAAATCGATGAAAAGATCGAGGCGACGGATGCGCAGGTCACGGAAGTGATTGCCAAGATGGTCAAGCAGCGCCGCGACTCGATCCAGCAGTATCGTGCGGGCGGCCGTGAAGACCTCGCTCAAAAAGAGCAGGCTGAAATTGATGTGCTTTCGGGATATCTCCCCAAGCAGCTTTCCGATGAGGAAATCGGGGCAATCATCGACGAAGCTATTGCTCAGTCTGGTCTTTCCGGCATGGCCGCAATGGGCAAGGTGATGGGAGCCGTCAAGGCTAAGGTTGCAGGTCGCGCCGATCTCGGCAAGGTCTCTGCACTGGTCAAGGCTCGCCTGACTGCCTAAGTCCAAAGCGTCCCAAAAGGCCGCGCAGCCGAAGACGGAGATTCATCGACCTCTGTCGTTGGCGGCACATATCGGACTGTCTGCGGGCAGTCAAAAGAGGGGCCCTGGTTAAACCCAGGGCTTTTCTTTTATCTTTGGATGAAGTGGGATATCTTGTTGCATCGGAGCTGTGACAATGCGCTCCTGATCAGCAAGTCTGATTTTCTCGACATCTTCTTTACTGTTGAATTTTCATGATTCCTGAGGGCTTCATCTCCAGTCTGCTTGAGCGTGCCGACATCGTTGATGTGATCGGCCGTTATGTGACCCTCAAGAAGAGCGGACGCAACTTCATGGCGTGCTGTCCGTTTCACAAAGAAAAGACGCCGTCCTTTTCCGTCAGTCCCTCCAAGCAGATCTTTAAGTGCTTCGGCTGCGGTAAAGCAGGCAATGCCATCGGTTTTTTGATGGACATTGAACACCTCGAGTTCCCCGAGGCTGTTCGTCGTTTGGCCGATATCTACGGCATGCAGGTGCCGGAAGATAACTCGCCGCACCGTCAGGAGGAGCGTGCCCGCGCAAAGACGCTCGGCGAATACATGAAAGAGGCGGCGGACTTCTACAGCGAAACACTGAAGGCAACGCCGCGTGCGATTGACTATTTAAAGCAGCGCGAGATTACGGGTGAAACGGCATTGCGTTTCGGTCTGGGTTTCTCTCCGGATGGCTGGCACGGTCTGCAGGCGATCTTCCCCGGCGAAAAATATCTCGCTAAAGAGCTGCTTGAAGTAGGGTTGGTGCTCGAAAAGAACGGTTCGCGCTACGACGCCTTCCGCGGCCGCATTATGTTTCCGATTCGCTCGCCCAAGGGGCTGGTCATCGGATTCGGTGCACGCACGATGAAGGGTGACGAGCAGCCGAAGTATCTCAACAGCCCGGAAACGCCTATTTACCACAAAGGCAGCGAACTCTACGGTCTTTATGAAGGCCGAAGCGCTGTCATTGACCGTGCCCGGGCGATTGTCTGCGAGGGCTATATGGATGTCATCCAGCTTTCACAGGCGGGCTTTCGCGAAGCCGTCGCGGCGCTCGGTACCTCCATTACGCCCGAACACGTCAAGAAGCTTTTCAAACTGACGGATACGGTTTATTTCTCATTTGACGGGGACTCCGCCGGCCGAAAGGCGGCTCGGCGTGCGCTCGAGGCCGCGCTTCCAGTGATTCAAGATGGACAGGCTGCGCGCTTTGTACTGCTTCCGCCCGAACACGATCCCGACAGTCTTATTAAGGCAGAGGGCGCTGAGGGTTATGAACGTGAAATCGAAAAGGCGCTGCCGCTGACGGAGTTTTTGAAAAGCCTTCTCATTGAAGGAAAGTCGCTCACCTATGCTGAAGAACGCGTAAAACTCACGGCGGAAGCTAAACCGCTGATCCTTTCGATGAAGCAGGCGCCAGTCTTAAGACTGGCTTTGATGCGTGAGATTGCCAGATTGGCTCGACTGCAGCTCGAAGACCTCGAACGCGAGTGGAATACTGGCGCGCCGGAACGAACCGTGCTTCCGCCTATGGATATCAGCACGGACTTTGGCCCGGCCGGACAGCGTTGGAACAGCGGACCAACGGCCGCAGGCCGCTTCAGCCGTTGGGGCGGAGCCGGCAGTTATGGCCGCGGCTGGCAGCCTCGGCGGCAGTCTTATTTTGAGCCCCGCGTTCGTGCTAAAGATGTCCGAGAACGCATGCTGCAGTGTTTCCTTGCCTATCCGGGCCTTCTCTCGGATTTCACTCCGCAAATTGAAGATGAATTCGTGACGAGCGAAAGCGCATCCTCGCAGTATATTGTCGAAGTTTGGCGTGCAGCCGCGCACGAGGACGGTTCGGTAACAAATACGGCTGCGCTGCTGGCTTGTCTGGAAAAATCCCCCAACTATGATCACTATGCGAGGCTGCTTGCAGAAGAAATGACCATCGAGACGCCGCAGGAGGCGGCTCGGCTGGAATTGAAGCGCGGCTTTCTGGAGCTCGAACTCGATCAGGTGAAAGATCGGCTTCTGAAACTCTCCGAAGAACCTGCCACAGCGGATACGCTTGCCAAAATGAAGCCGCTCGCGAAGCGAAGCCGAGACATTGAAGCATTGATTTCAGAAGCGGCCGAAGAGGAAAAGGACTGGCGCCGCCGAGCAGAAGAGCAGTCCCGTACGGCTGCTTTTGCGCAGTCGGAAAAGGGGCGTGCAGATGTGGCCTATTCCAATAATCCTAAGGTGCGTGCGCTTCAGGAGCATTTATTCGGCAAGGCAGCAATGGATGAAGCAGCCAAAACTGCTTTGAGTGTGCGGGAGCCGACGGCTGCCCAGACCTCTGTCGCGGCTGTTGCCGCGAGAAATGGCGCCCCAGCCACCCATCCGCCCAGATCTGCCGGTAAGTCTGAAAACACTCAGGTCTCTTCAACGCAAACCAGTGCTGTTGCTGCACGGGCCGCCCGCGTCTTTGGGAGTTTCGGGGCTCCTCCGCCTTCTGGCGGAGCGTTGGGAGTGCATCCTCTGAATGCGGGCGTTTCTGCTCCAGCGGCTGCGGCCCCTGTGCAGTCCGCTCGTTCTCGCCGTGATGAAATCGCCGAGGCTCTGATGGCTCAGGCAGAAAAGCGAACCGGACGCACGCTCCAGACAAATGACGAATTCATGAGTGAAGAGTCTTCACCGGGTCCCATGCCGGAGCCTCCCAAAGGACTAACGGATCTGCCTTCAGACGCTGAACTTGCAGGTTGGTCTGACGATTGGAGCGAAGCGGAAGAAGCCCAAGCAGAACCGCAGATTCCTGCGGACATGCCGCCGAGCGGTTTGGGACGAAAAGCGCGATAAAAACGGGCTGTGCTGTTTATTGGTGAAATCCCTTATATTTCAGGAGGGATTGTCATGATGAAGGCCAAAACAGCGCATTATGGCAACGTGTTGCAATTGGAAACACAAAAAAGACTTGCATATCTTGCAATCTTGGGGTTATCTCAAAGATTTGTTCGCGGCATTATCCACCCCGTGTGGCATTATTTGATATTGATCTCTCCGCTTTGCAGTGGTTCTGCTTCTGGTCCCCTTATTGAGAAGGCTTGTCAACCCCCGACTCAATCCTAAGGATATTGGCAGTATTTGTTTGCAAGCGGCGCTTTTTTACTTTCCTTTAATGCAGAGTGATTTGAGCGCTGGAGAGCAGATCGCATCGGTGTTCCGTGCAGGATGTACGGAATGCTCCAGCTGACGGCTGAATGGCGGCAGACCCACGTGATGTCTGCGGCGGTTCGGCAGGGGCGGCCGGCGGCCGAAGAGAGCTTTCGGGTGCTGGGCCCCCTCGGGAGAGACGCACATGGCGGTGGCTAAGAAAGCGAAGAAAGACGGCGTGGAAGTCAAAATAGAAACTTCCAATGATGCGCAGAAAGATAAGAAGCACTCGAAGCGCAAAATAAAGACAGCGACCCTCGAGACTTCCGGTCTTACGCTTTCTATCGAATCCGTAGAACCTGAAAAAACGTCCAAGAAGGCCGTAAAGGCAAAGAAAGTCAAAGGCGAAAAAACGCCTAAAACCGCTGAACTTCAGGCAGTGCCTGAGGAGAGTCCTGTTGCTGCGGCTGAACCCGTAAAGCCGACTCGTCTGCGCAAATCAGCCAAGAAGGTCGTTGCCAAGGCGGATGCGGATGATTTGAATACGCCGTCCCCTGCTGCCGATGTGAAGACCAAGCCTGTCCGTAAGACTCGCGCGGCAAAAAAAACGGAGCCTTCGGAAAAGACCTTGCCTGTGGCGGAAGCGTCTGCAGCTGCTGAGGGAAAAAAAGCGGTCAGAGTACGCAAGGTTAAAACGGTGAAAGCCCAAGCTCCGGCCGAAGAACTTTCGACAGAGCAGGCTGAGGCGGCGCCAGTCAAGACGCCTAAATCGAAAGCGGCCAAACCTAAGGCGGCCAAGAGCACTGCAAAGAGCAAAGGACGCAAAAAATCGGCAAAGTCCGTCGACGCTGACAGCGAAGACTTCGATTTTGATGACGACGGCGGAGAAGACATCGCAGGCGTTATTGATGATGAGGATGCCGACTATGAAGACATCCCCGAACTCGATGAGGTCGAAGACATCGAGGCGGTTGAAGATGTCGGTGAAGAGGCTGACGAAGATGGTGCTGCGGATGCAGAGTCTGCGCCTTCTGAGGCTGAGCCCGAAGCGGCGCCAAAAAAGACGCGCCGCTCCAAGAAGTCGCGCGCTGCGCGTGACAAGGCGCTCATGGAAGCCATGAAGCATGGCTACGGGGCGGCTGAAGAGTCTACGGAAGACCGCCGCTCCAAACTGATCAAGCTGATCAGCTTGGGCAAAGAGCGCGGCTACGTCACCTACAGCGAAATCAATGACAACATCCCCAACACGCTGCTTGATGAAGATGCCATCGAAACGATTGTCAACATTCTTGGCAATCTCAACATTGCGGTGCACGAAGTGGCTCCCGATGAGGAGCAGCTGCTCATTCAGGGCGGTGCTGAGGGGGTAAGCGATGAAGATGCCGAAGCAGAAGCCGAAGCTGCGCTTTCGACGGTAGAAAGTGAATTCGGCCGTACGACCGATCCTGTGCGCATTTACATGCGTGAGATGGGATCCGTAGAGCTTCTTTCACGTCAGGATGAAATTGAGATCAGCAAGCGCATTGAAGACGGTCTGAAGCACATGGTTCTCGCCATTGCTCGGTGCCCAGTGACGGTACACGAAATCCTTGAGAGCGCTGAACGCATCCGGTCCGGTGAAACGCCGATTGATGAGGTGGTTGACGGCATCGTCACGCCCGATGACCAGAAAAACGTCGTTGGTGCTGTGGAGGATGAGACAGACATGGGCGCTTCCGCCATGACGGTGGGGCAGCTCGAAGATTTAAAGGAAAAGAGCCTTGCGGTGTTTGACCGTGTGGAAGCTCATTTCCGTTCGCTCGTTGAAACCTTTGACGGCAAAGGGCCGCATGCGCCTGAACTGGAGGGGCTCAAGGATCAGATTCAGCGCGAACTCATGGAGATTCGCTTTACTGCCAAAACGGCCGATCGACTCTGTGAGTCGCTTCGCCGGACGATTGGCATTGTCCGCGGCAGCGAACGTACGGTTTATGACGAATACGTCCGACACCTCCATCTGCCCCGCGAATGGTTCCTCGCCAATTTCATTTCCAATGCCACCCGCATCGGCTGGGTTGATGAGGTGGCGGCTGCTTATCCCGACAAGGCGCAGGTCATTCTTCATATGCGGGCGACGGTTGAAGAAGAGCAGCGCCGTTTGGCACAGCTCGAACGCGAGTCCCATATGACGGTAGCGGAGCTGCTCGACACCTATAAGCAGATGGCTACCGGCGAGTCCAAAGCGCGCAATGCCAAGCGCGAGATGACAGAAGCCAATCTGCGTTTGGTGATCTCCATTGCTAAGAAGTACACCAACCGCGGGCTGCAGTTCCTGGATTTGATTCAGGAAGGAAATGTGGGCCTCATGAAAGCGGTAGACAAGTTCGAATATCGCCGCGGCTATAAGTTTTCAACTTATGCCACGTGGTGGATTCGTCAGGCCATCACGCGAAGCATTGCCGATCAGGCCCGCACGATTCGTATTCCGGTGCATATGATCGAAACGATCAACCGCATGAACCGCATTACGCGTCAGGAGCTCCAGGAAACTGGTGTGGAACCTGACAGCCGGCGGCTTGCTGAATTGATGGAGATGCCCGAAGACAAGATCCTCAAAATCATGAAGATTGCCAAAGAGCCGATATCGATGGAAACGCCGATCGGCGACGATGACGATTCTCATTTGGGCGATTTTCTGGAGGATACTCAGACGGTGGCTCCGGCCGAGGCAGTGCAGAATGCTTCATTGTCGGACACGGTCAAGCAAGTGCTCGACAGTCTTTCTCCTCGTGAAGCAAAGGTGCTTCGCATGCGCTTTGGCATTGAAATGCAGTCCGACCATACGCTCGAGGAAGTGGGCAAGCAATTTGACGTTACGCGAGAACGTATTCGTCAAATTGAAACAAAGGCACTGCGCAAGCTTCGCCATCCTTCACGTGCCGACAAACTGAAGAGTTTCCTTGACGAAACAGACAATTGATTGCGAAATGCTGTGTCTGCAAAGGTCTCATCCAATCATGGATGATTGGGTGAGGCCGTTTGGGCTGTCCGCCTAAAAAGTGCTGTACTGAATGCGCGCATACGCCTAGGTAAACCGCGCAGGCGGCACAGCCATTTGTCATAGCACAGGCGCTCATTTCCAACGAACTTCGCTGAAAATTTGGGAAATTTTTTCGGCGTAAAAGGTTGAAAAGATATGCCGTTTAGCGTATCCTACATCCCTTTTTCGCCGCATCGTCCGGATTCGATTTCCCTTCGAAGCCTGGAATTTCAAGCGGTCTGCTGCTCGCTCGAATAGATATTAGGGCTGCCTGGCGCACGAAGCTGCGCTGGGAGCATCAACGCGGAATGAATTCTCCGCCTCGAAGCAGACAGGCTGCATTGATTTCCAATGGGCTCCAAGGGTTCAGTTGGATTTAAACGTGCGGCGCCGGACCCGGAAGGATCCCTCAACAAGAAGCCGGACCGCTTTCAATCAGCAAGAGGCTCGAAGCGGTGCCGGAGCATTCGCAGCTGCTCGTTCCCTAACGAAGATCGAGTAGCTGCGGTCTCCTGTGCGCAGCTTTTCAAGCGTTTGGCACGGAGAATCTTGGAGAGGGTTTCTTACGGCTGTGAATTCAAGAATTATGCCCGACGCGTTCGAATGGCGGACTCTCTTGGGAGAGCCGTTGAGATGAATGCTGCGGAGTGCACAATGGCCAAGACGACAAAGAAGACGACGGAAGATACGGAAGCCGCTGCCGAACTCACGACTGCGGACACCAAGAAGGTGAAGTCCGAACCAGCCGATACGGCCGAGAAAAAACCAGCTCGAACGAAGCGGGTGAAGAAAGCGGAAGGGGATGGTGCGCTTGATGAAGCGCCGGCCAAACCTAAGCGCACGCGTAAGAGTAAAGCAGAAAAGACTGCTGAAGGTGCCGATGGCGCTGAAGCGGCGGCCAAACCTAAAAAACCTCGTAAAACGGCAGCCTCTAAGTCCAAGAAGGTCAAGGCGGCCGAAGAAGTGCCGTTTGATACGGATGCTGATGATGTTGATGACGAGGTCGACGGCGAGCTTTCGAGCGATGCTGTTCTCGCCGATGACGATGACGGAATGGTCGACGAGGAGGTTGCCGAACTCGATGCCTGGCAGCCTGAAGGCGAGGATGCTGAGAATATTGACGCTGCCGATGGGTCTGAGGATTCCGATGAGGATGATCAGGACGCCGACAACCGCACGCCGCGCAACGGCTACGGTGAACTCGTGCGTCTGGGGCGTTCCCGCGGCTGGGTGACGCTTGCAGACATCAACGATTATCTGCCCGAAAGCGCACTTCGTACTTCGGAAAATCTTCAGGAAGTAACCGAACAGCTCGGCCGTCTGGGTATTCAGGTTTTTGAGGCCCCGCCGGATGAGGATGACATTCTCATCAACGGCATGGGCGGCGACAACAGCGATGACATTGACGAAGATGACGCCGCTGTGATGCTGACGCCCGAAGAGTCTGTCGGTCTTTCAAAGGATCCGTTGCGTGCCTATCTGCGCGGCGTCGGTTCGCATAAGCTGCTCACACGTGCCGGAGAAATCGAAGTTGCCAAGTCGATTGAACAATTCACGATCAAGCTTGTGGCAACTATCGTGGAGTACCCGATCGCAGTGGAAGAAATCCTGCGGCTTGGAGAGGCGCTTAAAGACGAGAACACCGCGGTAGATACCGTCGTGGACGGCTTTAATGATGCCGCTGCTGAGGAAAATGCCAACTCATCCGCTGATGAGATTGCTACCGACATTGGCGCAGCAGCCATGACGGTGGATCAGCTCGCGGAAATGCGCGCCCGCGTGCTTTCACTTT
>OBXI01000770.1_pt1 | contig 25932 bp, 21 predicted proteins | sample 1538161 | NCBI WGS metagenome assembly OBXI01 (sample SAMEA2580142, study PRJEB22360) | human gut metagenome | biome: human gut; feature: human-associated habitat; material: faeces | place: Denmark | collected 2008/2010 | reverse complement strand
AGCGTGCGCGCGGCCCCCTCCTTCGCGGCCCCGCCCGCCGTAGACGGCGCGACGCTGCGGGTCCGCGGCGGGGAATTCCGCATCACGGCTGCGGACAACTCGCCGGAGAACATCTACATACAGCGCATTACGCTCAACGGCGAAGCGTACCGGAAATATTACATCGATTACGCGGAGATCGCCGCAGGCGGGGAACTCCGCTTCGAAATGGGTCCCGAACCCGCAGACTGGACAAAACAGCAACCCCTATGAAACGACTTTTACTGCTGATGGCGTGCGCGGCCGCCGCGGCATGCAGCGCCGACTGGCGCGACACAAGCCTTCCGCCGCAGAAACGGGCCGAACTACTGACGGCCGAGATGACGCTCGACGAGAAGATCGGACAGCTGACGTCGCCTTACGGCTGGGAGATGTACGAACGGCACGGCGACTCGGTCCGTCTGACCGACGCTTTCCGCGAAGCGGTGCAAAACGGACATATCGGCATGTTGTGGGGTACGTTCCGCGCCGATCCGTGGACGCAGAAAGACCTGCGGACGGGGCTGACCCCGCAGCTGGCGGCGCGGCTGGCCAACCGAATGCAGCGCTACGCCGTGCAGCACTCGCGGCTGGGCATTCCCCTCTTCCTCGCTGAGGAAGCCCCCCACGGCCACATGGCCATCGGGGCCACGACATTCCCCACGGCGCCGGGACAGGCTTCGACATGGAACCCGGAGCTGATCGAACGCATGGGCAAGGTCATCGCCGCCGAAATCCGCCTGCAGGGCGGACATATCTGTTACGGTCCCGTGCTGGACATCGTCCGCGACCCGCGCTGGTCGCGCACCGAAGAGAGCTACGGCGAGGACTGTTACCTGACGGCGCGCATCGGTGAAGCCTATGTCCGCGGCACGGGTTCCGGCGACCTCTCACAGTCGCGGCACGCCCTCTCGACACTCAAGCACTTCATCGCCTACGGCGCATCGGAGGGCGGCCAGAACGGCGGAAGCAACCTGCTGGGCGAACGCGAACTGCGCGAGACCTACCTGCCGCCGTTCGAAGCAGCCGTAAAGGCCGGAGCGCGCTCGGTGATGACGGCCTACAACTCGGTAGACGGCATTCCCTGCACGGCCAACCGCCGCATGCTGACCGACATCCTGCGCGGCGAATGGGGCTTCGACGGCTTCGTGGTCTCCGACCTGCTGAGCATCGAAGGGCTGCACGAGACGCACGGCGTGGCCGGAAGCGTCCGGGAAGCCGCCGTGCAGGCATTGCGGGCGGGCGTGGACGCAGACCTGAAGGGCGGCGCCTTCGCCTCACTCCGCGAGGCCGCGGAAGCGGGCGACGTCGCCGAAGCGGAGATCGACCGGGCCGTGGAGCGCGTGCTGGCCCTGAAGTTCGAAATGGGACTGTTCGAGAACCCCTATATCGACGAAGCTGCCGCCGCGGAGGTCGGATGCGCCGCCCACTCGGAGCTGGCGCTCGAAGCGGCTCGGCAGTCGGTGACGCTGCTCGAAAACCGCAGCGGCACCCTGCCGCTCGATCCCCGGCGCGCGGGGCGGGTAGCCGTCATCGGTCCCAACGCCGACAACATCTACAACCAGTTAGGGGATTATACGGCCCAGCAGACAGCGGCGAACACCGTCCGGGACGGGCTGGAAAAACTGCTGGGGCGCGACCGCGTCGTCTACAGCCGCGGCTGTACGGTGCGCGGCGGCGATCGGTCGGAAATCGCGGCGGCCGTCTCCGCGGCCCGCGGCACAGATGCGGCGGTCGTGGTCATCGGCGGATCGAGCGCCCGCGACTTCGACACGGAATTCCTGCAAACGGGCGCGGCCAAAGCCGCGCACGACGAGGTGCGCGACATGGAGTGCGGCGAAGGTTTCGACCGAGCGACGCTCGCGCTGCTCGGAGAACAGGAAGAGCTGCTGCGGCGCATAAAGGCGACGGGAACGCCGCTTATCGTGGTCTGCATCGCAGGCCGTCCGCTCGACCTGCGCAGGGCCTCCGAACAGGCCGACGCCCTGCTGATGGCGTGGTATCCGGGCGCACGGGGCGGCGACGCCGTCGCCGAGACGATCTTGGGCCACAACAACCCCGCGGGCCGTCTGCCCATCACCATTCCCCGCGCCGAAGGGCAAATTCCCGTCTACTACAACAAAAAACGCCCTGCGAACCACGACTACACCGATCTCACGGCCGCGCCGCTCTATCCGTTCGGTTACGGGCTGAGTTACTCGACATTCGAATACGGCAGCCTCGAAGCGCGGCAGAGCGGCGACAACGTTCTCGAAGTCAGCTGCCGCATACGCAACACCTCGGACCGCGAAGGCGACGAAGTCGTACAGCTCTACATCTCGGACATGGTCGCCTCGACGGTACGCCCACCCAGACAGCTCGGCGGCTTCCGGCGCATCCGGCTCGCACCGGGCGAACAGCGGCAGGTAAGCTTTACGCTCGGAGACGAAGCGCTATCGCTTATCGACCCGCAGGGCCGCCGCGTGGTGGAAAAGGGCGACTTCGTCATCGCCGTCGGCTCGTCGTCGCAAGATATCCGCCTGCAAACAACCGTCACACTCGAATAACGTCATGAAACACTTTGCATACCTGCTTCCGGTCTGCTGCCTGCTCTTCGCGGCCTGCCGGAAAGACTCCCCCGCCACCGAAATCATCCCGACGCCCCGCTCCGTAAAGGCCGGACAGGGAACGTTCGACCTCGGCGGCGGCATCCGCATCGCCCCGGCCGACCCGCTGCTCCGCCCGGCGGCCGACTACCTCGCACAACTGCTCCGGGAGGAAGACGTCGCGGCGGCTCAGGACGCCGGGAACGCCAATCTTTCGCTCGAACTCGATCCCCGGCTGCCGCAGCAGGGCTACACCCTGAAGATCACCCCGGCGCGGATCGAACTGCGCGGCGGCTCCTGCGAGGGCGTCGTTTCGGCAGCGGCATCGCTGCGCCAGCTCCTGTGGAGCGGAAAGGGATCGCTGCCGGCACTCGAAATCGACGACGCCCCGCGCTTCGCATGGCGCGGCTTCATGCTCGACGTCGCGCGCCACTTCTTCACCAAGGAGGAGGTCATGTCGCTGACGGACCGGCTGGCCTGCTACAAGTTCAACCGCCTGCACCTGCACCTGACCGACGACCAAGGGTGGCGGATCGAAATCAAACGCTACCCGCTCCTGACCCGGCGCGGGGCATGGCGCACTCCGAACAAACACGACAGTGTCTGCCTGCGGCGCGCGGCCGACGAGCGCGACCCGAAATTCCTCCTCCCGGAGAAAAACATACGCCGCGAACAGGGCAAAATCCGCTACGGAGGTTACTACACGCAGGACGACATCCGCGAGATAGTCGCTTACGCGGCACAGCGCGGCATCGAGGTCATTCCCGAAATCGACCTGCCGGGGCACTCGCTGGCAGCCATCGGCTGTTATCCGCAGCTGGCGTGCGACGGCCGCGGCGGCTGGGGCAAACACTTTTCGACACCGCTCTGCATCGGCCGCGACAGCACGATCGCCTTCTGCAAAAACGTGCTGACAGAGCTGTTCGATCTCTTTCCGTCGCAATACGTACATATCGGAGGCGACGAAGTGGAGCGCACGCCGTGGGAGACGTGCCCGGACTGCCAGCGGCGCATCCGGGCCGAGAAGCTGGAAGGCGCAGGCGAACTGCAGGCATGGTTCACCCGTAAAACGGAGCAGTTTCTGGCGGCACACGGCAAAACGCTGCTCGGCTGGGACGAGATCACCGAAGACGGGCTGACCCCGCAGAGCGCGGTGATGTGGTGGCGCAGCTGGATGCCCTCCACCCTGACCGCGGCGCTCCAGAACGGACACCGCGTCATTGAGTCGCCGTCGGAATTTCTCTACCTCAACGGCGAACTCGACCGCAACACGCTCAGCAAGGTTTACGGCTGGGAACCCCTTCCGGAATCCCTGCGGGCATGGCAAGAGGGCCTGCTCGGCATTCAGGCCAACATGTGGACCGAGGATGTCCCGACGGCCGACGCGGCGGGCGAGCGGCTCTTCCCGCGGCTGCTGGCCGTGGCCGAGACGGCATGGAGCGCTCCGGAAAAGCGGGACTTCGCCGATTTCCGGCGCCGTCTCCCCCTGCACCTGCGTCAGCTGGAACGCGCAGGCTGGAACTACCGGCTCGACGACGTCGAGGGCGTCTGCGACGACAACGTCTTTATCGGCGCCGCTACGGTACGTCTGCTGCCGCCCGAATCGGCCGAACTGTACTACACGCTCGACGGAACGGTTCCCGACACCGCGTCGCAACGCTACACCGCGCCGTTCAGCATCACCGACTACTGCACGCTCACGCTGCGCTGCTACAACCGACGCGGCGTCGCGGCAGAGATTCGCCGGGCCTCGTTCCGCCCCACGCGCTACGCCGAACCGAGCGCCGATGCCGGGAACCTGCAAAACGGACTGTTGGTGCGCTGGTACGATTACGACGGCGACAACTGCGCGGACATCGACGAAGCGCCCCTGCAGGCGAATTTCATCACCGACAGCGTCGTTATTCCCGACGGCGTGACGGGCAACATCGGATTGATCTGCGACGGCTATATCGACATTCCGGCCGACGGCATTTATTCGTTTTACACCTATTCCGACGACGGAAGCACGCTTGCCATCGACGGGCGAACGGTCGTCGACAACGACGGTCTGCACTCCCGCACCGAACGCAGCGGACAGGCCGCCCTGCGGCGCGGCGTGCACTCCTTCTCGCTGCGCTACTTCGACACCAACGGCGGCATACTGGAGGCCGGAATCATCGACTCCGAAGGCCGGCGCATCCCGTTTTCGAGCCGGATGCTGAAACACTGAGACAAAACCGCTTCCCGAAACCGCACGCACGGACACGCTCCCTAACGGCCGCAAAGGGCAAACGATCCGCACGGCAGGCAGTCCCGCAGAGACGGCTGCTTACCCTCCGGAAAATACAATTCACCCGCGCTGCAATGTGTTGCAGCGCGGGTGAAATCATATAGTCAGGACTCGGCTAACAGCCCCTCAGTAATCCAGAACCGGACTCAGTCATCTTTTTCGCCGGACTTCGAGCCGTTCGCAGACTTCCCGCGCTCCTCGCGGGCCTTCATCACCTCCTTGCGGGATTCGAATTTCTCGCGGCCCGACAACACGCGCTCCTCGTAGCGGCGCTGCTGGAATCGGCCGACCCAGCCGGGAGCGAGCACGATCGCCACATAGAATCCGGCCTGCATCATGCAATAGAATGCGATCTGAAGCCACAAACTGCCGTCAAGCATACCGTCGAGCAGCCAATGGCCGGGCAGCGGAAAGAAGCAGAACAGCACCAGCAGCAGGGCCGTGTCCAGCCGCTCGCTGCGCGACCAGCCCAGACGCCGCCAATAGATGAGGATGAAGAGCAGGTTGAGGCACAGCATCCAAGTGACCAGCATGCGCGGCGAAAGCGCCGCCGTTTCGGGCCTGAACAGCACGGTCCAAAGCCCCGGCACTACAGGAAGCAGCACCTGCATGCACAACAATAGAATTTTCCGACGTTTGGTTTTCATAGGCGCACAAAAATCGGCAGGTCTCCGCCTGCACGAAAAGACACCCTTAAATATATGAAAAAATACGGAACGGCACAAACATTCGGCTTTTTTTCTGCAAACTGCGGCGGCAGGAAGCTCAGACAACCGGACGGGAACAACCGAAGCCGGGCGGGGGCAACAGAGCCGGGGCGGGACAACTGAAGTCGAGGAAGGGCAACCGAAGCCGGGGCAGGAACAACCGAAGCCGGGCGGGAATAGCCGGCAACCGGGCGGAAACAACAGGAGCCGAACAAGAACAGCCAGCCGGGAACAACCAACCGGGAACAACCAGCCGGGAACAACCAGCCGGGAACACCTGAACATACGGAACCGATGAAAACACAAGTCCCGGCGACCGAAAAGGCCGCCGGGACCATAGAATGTCCGTAAAGGTTTAAGTCACTGAATCCCGGACATTGCCCGTGCGCCGCACGCACGGGAGGATTCCGGAATACGGAGCGCCGGACGCCGCCGAAGCCTATCCCAGCTTCATCACGTCGTCGATACCCATATCCTTATAAGTGGTCGCAAGCTCCTCGCTGCGGTCCGAAATGACCAGCAGTTTGTCGCCCAGCAGCAGTTCGGTCTTGCCCTGCGGCACGAAATACTCGCCGTTGCGGCAGACCATCATCACCAGCGTATTTTCCGGCAGCGTGATGTCCTTGAGCATGTGCCCGCTTTCGAGCATCGTCTCATTGACCTCCACTTCCGTAAGGGCCGACTTCATATCCTGATGCATATCGACGCTGAAGGCCGATTCGCGCTCTTCGTAAGCCAGCCCCAGCAGGTTGGCCATACCGCTCACGGTGGTGCCCTGCACCAGCAGCGAAATGATCGTGCCGAGGAATACGACGTTGAACAGCAGTCCCGCGTTCTCCACATGCGCCATCAGGGGATAGATGGCGAAGAGAATCGGCACGGCGCCGCGCAGTCCCACCCACGACACGTAGAGCCGCGCCTTGGTGGTGAATTTGCGGAACGGGGCCATGCAGATGAAGACCGTCAGCGGGCGCGCCACCAGAATCATGAACGCCCCCACCAGTCCGCCCAGAATCAGCACACGGGGTTCGAGCAGTTCGTCGCTGTTGACGAACAGACCCAGCGTGAGGAACATCACGATCTGCATGAGCCACGTAAAACCGTCGAAGAAGACCGTCAGCGGACGTTTCTGCTGCAACTTGTAGTTTCCGACGACCAGACCCGAAAGGTAGACGGCCAGATAGCCGTTGCCCTTGATCAGGTCGGTGAAGGCGAACGAGAAAAAGATGAACGCCAGCAGCAGCACCGAGTAGAGCGAATGGTTGGCGAGGTTGATGCGGTTGATCGTCCAAACGGCCAGACGGCCGATCAGGTACCCCGACAGGGCGCCGACGATCATCTGCACGACGAAGAACACCACGCTCATGCCCATCCCCACGCTGCCAGAACTGTGCGACACCACGCTGATGAGCAGAATGGTCATCATATAGGCCATCGGGTCGTTCGAGCCGCTCTCCAGCTCCAGCAGGGGCCGCAGGTTCTGCTTCAACCCCTGCTTCTTGCTTCGCAGGATCGAGAAAACCGACGCCGAGTCGGTCGAGGACATCGTGGAGGCGAGCAGCAGCGCCAGTACGAACGGCATCTCGACACCCAGCCACGGAGCCACCAGCCACACGAACGAGGCCAGTATGAACGCCGTCATGACCACCCCCGCCGTGGCCAGCACGACGCCGGGTCCGATGATGGGTTTTATCTCCGAGAACTTCGTGTCCATACCTCCCGTGAAGAGGATGATGCACAAAGCGATCATACCGACGAACTGGGTCATCTCGACCGAACGGAACGAGATGAAATTCAAGCCGAACAACATGCCGACTCCGAGGAACAGCAACAATGCGGGGGCGCCGAAACGATACGCGACCTTGCCCGCTATCACCGCCACGAAGAGCAGCAACGCACCTACCAATACTACATTTTCACCACTGATGTCTATCATTACTTATCTTTTTCTTTACGCTTGCACTTTATCGGCGACCTTCAGTTCCGTCTTATCCGCAATCTTCAGGTCAGTCAGCGGCTTGTACTCCAGATCCGCATATTCGAAAGCCTGCATGGCGGCGAAGCGGTTGCCGGGCGTGCGGTAGAGGGCCACCGTCAGCGCCGGAACCTGCGCACGTTTCATGCCGAACAGACGCTCCGCATCTCCGTCCGAGACGGCCTGCATCACGTCGCTGCGGATGCCGCGGTCGAAATAGAGCTCCTCGTAGAGCAGGAAACAACGCTCCTCCCGGTGGAAAGGCGCTCCGCCCGAACCGAACATCTGGGCCGCGGCCATAATCATGCCTGCGACGACCATAATCCCGCCGATGAACACGATCGACGAACGCAGGTTGTTCGTGAGATCGGCGCCATACATGTTATTCACTACGATCATCGCTGCGCCGGCGACAAACAGCACGGCGGGCAGCAGTTGGAACTTACGGCGTTTTACCACAACATTTCCCGACAAGGCGTACAACGCCTCGCAGATTTTATTCTTATCCATATCCTTTTCATTATCTAACGTTAGTATTTTTTCAGAGAAACCGGCAAAAATACGTAGGCTAAATAATGAGCCGGCACAGACGGTAGACATAATAATCCACCGCATGCAGACCGACGGAAAGGTCAGACGATTTGAATTCAGAGGTTACTTTCGTGCTTCCCCTCGCATGCCGGTCCGCGGCATAGCGGTCGGCGGCCGGACCGGATTCGGTATGGCCGCCGCGCTGGAAGACCGGAGCGGCCGGAGCTGGCGATACCTCCCCAAGCACGCGGGGCAGGTTCAGGTCGGCGTTGTATTCGCGCTCGCAAAGACACACGGCGTCGGAGGCGCGATCGACCGAAAGCGTGACGGAGACATGCCCTGCGTCATGCGCAAGCGTCCGACCGCCGCCCCCGCAAAAGAGCAGACAGCCGAAAAGGCCCAACAGTATGACGAGAATTTTACGCATCTCCGATTCGGTCGGCGGCAGGAACAGAGACAGCGCAGGCCGCATGCAGGCCGCATCGGTTCGCCGCAGGCGAAACCGCTCTGTCCGAGCCGGAATTTACTTCGGCAAAGTTAACAATTTCCGCGGAATATCCCACTCCGGCCGGGCAAAAAGAACTTATTGCGGGATAAAAATGTACGTAATCGTCCCCTGCTGGCGCGCAGGGGCCGACTGGTCGATATTGAAGCGCGAAACCCGTGCCGCACGCAGGGCCGATTCGCGCATGCACTCGTCGCCGCCGCTCTGCACACGGGCGTTGACCACCTCACCCGCACGGTTGACCGTGATTTCGACGACCACGTCGCCCCCGCCCTCGCAGCGGTAGGCCGGGATATTGAGGCTGCGCGAGGTGCGCACCGGATCGGTCAGCGAAAAGGAGACCGTCACGCGGCCCTTGACCTTGCGGTCCTGACGCTCCTCGTCCTTCCCCGCGCCGTTGCGCTCGCGGATAGCCCGCTCTTCGGCCAGCCCCTGCTCGTAGGCTTCGCGGTTGGCCTGCATGCGCCGCTCGGCTTCGGCCGCGGCGTCGTTCAGCGCCGCGGCGTTGGTGCCGCGGTCGTCGCGGAGTTTCTCGTTCAGGGCGTTTTCGTTGGAGACCTGATTCTGAACGCTTTTCCAGTCTATCGGGTCCTGCTGCTGCCGCTCGCGGACCTGCTGTTCGAGCCGGTCGCGCTCCTTCTCCAGTTCGGCCAGCGTCTGCAGGTCGATAAACATTCCCTGCGTGTGGGGCCTGCGGCCGACGACGATCTTCGACGAAACGAAGGCGATCATCAGCACAAGATAGGCTATAATGGTCACGCACAAGCCGATGCGGTGGTCATAGGCCCACACGCCGGCATCCTCTTTGCGGTTGTCGAACGGCAATTTGAGACGTGGACGGCGCACCGTCTTGGGTTTATTGTCGGGTATATTCTCGGCCATCGGAGGTTGTCATAATTTTGAGCAAAAATAGCGTTTTTTAACGATTTTTTCATATCTTTGGGCGCAAATATTCAGAAACACTGCTTATGTCGACAAAACAACAAACGCTGAAGGCCCCGATCTCTTTCTCCGGCAAGGGCCTCCATACGGGTGTCAAAGTGACCATGACCGTGAACCCCGCCGATGCGGACACCGGAATCGTATTCCGCCGCACGGACATCGAGGGTCAACCCATAATTCCCGCCTTGTGCGACAACGTCGTAGACACTTCGCGCGGTACGACCATCGAATCCGGCGGTCACCGCGTAAGCACGATCGAACACATCATGTCGGCGCTCTGGACGCTGGGCGTGGACAACGCCGTAATCGACATCGACGCGGGCGAAACCCCGATCATGGACGGTTCGGCCTGCGCCTATGCCAAGGCCATCACCGAAGTCGGCATCACCGACCAGCAGGCCGAGCGCAAGTTCTACCACGTGACCGAAAAGATGGTCTACACGATCCCCGAAAAGGGCGTGGCGATCATCCTCTACCCCGACGACGAATTCTCCGTCTCGCTGCACGTGGACTACAACTCGAAGGTGATCGGCAACCAATACGCCACCTTCAACCCCGGCGACAACTTCGCCGACAAAATCGCCCCGTGCCGCACGTTCGTCTTCCTGCACGAGCTGGAACCGCTGATGAAGATGAACCTCATCAAGGGCGGCGATCTGGACAACGCCATCGTCGTGGTCGAGAACCCCGTTCCGGACGAGCAGCTGGAGCACCTCAAGAAGATCTTCAACAAGCCCGACATCGAGATCAACGCAGGCTACCTGAACAACCTCGAACTGCGCTGCAACAACGAGCTGGCGCGCCACAAGCTGCTCGACCTGCTGGGCGACTTCGCACTGCTGGGCGTACGCATCAAGGGCCGCGTCTGGGCAACCCGCCCCGGCCATTACGCCAACACGGAGTTCATGAAGCAGCTCAAGCACACCATCCGCAAGGCCGGCGAGAAGCCCCGCTACCAGTACGACTGCCGCAAGCCGCCCCTCTACGACATCAACGACATCCGCCACCTGCTGCCCCACCGCCCGCCGTTCCTGCTGGTGGACCGCATCTTTCACCGCGACGCCACCGACGTGGCCGGCATCAAGAACGTCACGATGAACGAGCCGTTCTTCGTGGGACACTTCCCCGACGAACCCGTCATGCCGGGCGTACTGATCGTCGAAGCCATGGCGCAGTGCAGCGGCATTCTGGTGCTGGGCGACGTGCCCGATCCCGAAAACTACTCGACCTACTTCATGAAGATCGACGGGGTCAAATTCAAGCGCAAAGTCGTTCCGGGCGACACGCTTCAGTTCGAAATCCACCTGCTGGAACCCATCCGCCGCGGCGTGGCCGTCGTGGAGGCCAAAGCCTTCGTGGGCGAAACGCTCGCATGCGAGGCCGTCCTGATGGCGCAGGTCGTAAAAAATAAAAAGTAAAGGAGATGATCAGCAAGCTGGCATATGTTCATCCCGACGCCAAAATCGGGAACAACGTCACGGTCGAGCCCTTCGCCTGCATCGCGGGCGACGTGGTTATCGGCGACGACTGCTGGGTAGGTCCCGGCGCGGTGATTCACGACGGCGCCCGCATCGGCAAGGGGTGCAAGATCCATACCGCCGCATCGGTCTCCTGCCTGCCGCAGGACCTGAAATTCGCAGGCGAAGTGACCACGGCCGAGATCGGCGACTACAACGACATCCGCGAATACGTGACCATCAGCCGCGGCACCGCATCGACGGGCACGACCCGCATCGGCAACCGCAACCTGCTGATGGCCTACGTCCATGTGGGCCACGACTGCGTCGTCGGCGACAACTGCGTGATCGCCAACCGCGTATCGCTCGCCGGCGAAGTGCATGTCGGCAACTGGGTGGTGATCGGCGGCCATGCGGCCGTACACCAGTGGACGCATATCGGCGACCACGTCATGATTCAGGGCGGCGCGCTGCTGGGACAGGACGTCCCGCCGTTCATCATCGTGCGCAACGACACGATGCGCTTCGCGGGCATCAACAAGATCGGGCTTTCGCGCCGCGGCTTCACGCCCGAACGCATCGCCGAGATTCACGACGCCTGCCGCATCCTCTTCCAGAGCGGACTGAACTACATGTCGGGCTGCGAAGAGGTCGAAAAGCAGATTCCGCAGAGCGCCGAGCGCGACGAACTGGTGAAATTCATCCGCGAATCGAAGCGCGGAATCATCAAACCCTATGAAGCCAAGGCCAAAGAGGAGTAAAAATTTCGTATAAATATTTGGTATATCGGAATTTTTCATTATATTTGCAGTGTCGAAAGACAAAGCGAAGCGGTAAGGGGACGGTAAGTCCCCTTATTTTATACCATATACGACCGAATTTCAGAAACATGATCGACACGAAAAAGATAATCGAAGCGGCTGAACGCAAACTTCAGGGCACGGATATGTTCGTCGTGGGCTGCACCTGCACGCCCGGCAACGAGATCGAACTGCTGATCGACAGCGACACGTCGGTAGCCATCGAAGCGTGCGCGGAGCTGAGCCGGGCCGTCGAAGCGGAATTCGACCGCGACGAAGAGGATTTTTCGCTCACGGTAGCCTCCGCAGGCATCGGTTCGGAGCTGAAAAGCCTGCGGCAGTACCGCAAGCTGATCGGCGGCACGGTCGAGGTGCTGCTCAATTCAGGGATCAAGATGCTCGCAAAACTCGATGCTGCCGACGACGAGGGCATCACGATCTCGTACGAGGAGAAGCAGGCCGTCGAAGGCAAGAAACGCAAGCAGCTGGTGACCGTCACGCGCCGCTATGCGTTCGACGAAATCAAGTCCACGAAGGAGTGGCTGGATTTCAAATAGGCCGCCGTCCGGCAACGCAGACAGCAAACACAGGCTTAGAAGGCAGACCGGGAGCAGGACAAAAACCGGAAGCAGGACGCAGATGAGAGGCAAACGCAGCTGAGGGGCGGTACGCAGGCTTGGAGCGGCCCTCAGACAAGAAGCAGCCCCCGGAGCGGGACGCTATCCGGCATGCAGACGAAAAAAAGCCGCGGGGTACAGAAGCATAAACTAAAAACAAGATAAACGACACAATGGACAATCTCAATCTTATCAGCAACTTTGCCGAGTTCAAAGAGCTGAAAAACATTGACAAAAGTACGATGATCGGCGTGCTGGAGGACGTTTTCCGCCACGCACTGCAAAAACAGTATGAGACGGACGAGAATTTCGACGTCATCATCAACCCCGAAAAGGGCGACCTCGAAATCTGGCGCAACCGCACCGTCGTCGAAGACGGCGCGGTCGAAGATCCGAATGCGCAGATCGCCGTCTCGGAGGTCAAGGCCATCGACCCGACCTACGAGATCGGCGACGAATACGCCGACGAGATCAAACTCTCGTCGTTCGGCCGCCGCGCCGTGTTGTCGCTGCGCCAGAACCTCGCCTCGCGCATTCTCGATCTGGAGAAGGCCAGCCTTTACGAGAAGTATTCGGAAAAGGTCGGCGAAATCGTCACCGGCGAAGTTTATCAGGTATGGAAAAAAGAGGTGCTGATTCTCGACGACGAGGAGAACGAGCTGATTCTGCCCAAGGCGGAGCAGATTCCCAACGACTTCTACCGCAAGGGCGACACCATCAAGGCCATCGTCAAGTCGGTCGAGATGAACAACAACCAGCCCCGCATCATTCTTTCGCGCACGGCCAACCAGTTCCTCGAACGCCTGTTCGAGCAGGAGGTTCCCGAAATCTTCGACGGACTGATCACCATCAAGAAGATCGTCCGCATCCCCGGCGAACGCGCCAAGGTCGCCGTGGAGTCGTACGACGAGCGTATCGACCCGGTAGGCGCATGCGTCGGCATGAAGGGTTCGCGCATCTATTCGATCGTCAAGGAGTTGCGCAACGAGAACATCGACGTGGTCAACTACACGGCCAACCCGTCGCTGATGATCCAGCGCGCGCTGAATCCCGCCAAGATTTCGAGCATCACCATCGACGAGGAGAAGATGACCGCTTCGGTCTACCTCAAACCCGATCAGGTGTCGCTGGCCATCGGCAAGGGAGGTCTGAACATCCGTCTCTCGAAGATGCTGACGGGTTACGACATCGACGTATACCGCGAAGTGGAGGAAGAGGACGTCGCCCTCACCGAATTCGCCGACGAGATCGACGGCTGGATCATCGACGCCCTGAAGAGCGTCGGCTGTGACAGCGCCAAGAGCGTGCTGGAGCTGCCCGTAGAGGAGATCGCGGCCCGCGCCGACCTCGAACTGGAGCAGGCCCAGAAGGTCGTAGCGATACTGAAGGCGGAATTCGAAGAGTAATCACAAGCGAAAGAAAGGAAAACACACGATATGGGTAACGAAAGAAAATTAAGGCTCATTCAGGTTGCAAAGGAGTTCAAGGTGGGACTGAATACCATCACGGACTTCCTGCAGAAGAAGGGTATCAAGAGCGACGGATCGCCCAACACGCTGGTCGATTCGGAGACTTATGCCGTTCTGGAGAAGGAGTTCGGGGCGAACCGCGCCGCAGGCAACGCACGCGATTCGATCCGTGAGCGCATCTCCCTGAAGCAGACGACCATCACTCTCGAAGAAGCTAAAAAGCAGGAGCGCGAGGAGGAAAAAGAGGTGGTCATCAAAAGCAACGTAATCAGCGTCAAGGATGAAATCCAGCAGCCGAAGATCCTCGGCAAGATCGACCTGTCGCCCAAACCCAAGGCGGCTCCGACCCCCGCTCCCGCCCCGAAGGCGGAACCGGTGAAACCGGCCGAACAGCCCCGTGCGGCCCAGCCCGCACCCGCCGGTGCGCCCGTCGAAGCGCCGAAACCCGCGGCGAAGCCCGAACCCGCCGCAGAGAAACCGGCAGCTCCCGAAGTCAAGACGGCACCTGCGGCTCCCGCAGCACCGGCTGCGGCCGCGGCGACTGCGGCGCAGACCGAAACCGGAAAACCGGCTCCCGCGGCGGCCCCCGCTCCGGCCGCAACTCCGGCAACGACTCTGGCTGCGGCACCAGCTGCGGCTGCAGCACCGGCACCCAAGCCCGAACCCGCAGCGCCGAAAGACAATATCTTCCGCCCCGAAACCGTGACCCTGACGGGTCCGCAGGTGCTCGGCACGATGGACGTGTCGGGATTCGTCGCCGGCGGCAAGCATAAACGCAAACGTCTCCAGAAAGAGAAGGTGGACGTGAGCAAGGCCCCGAAAGGCAATACGCCGGGCGGCAACCGTCAGGGCGGCAATCAGGGCGGACAGGGAAGCCAGAACCGTCCCGGAGGTCCGGGCCAGAACCAGCCCAGACCGGGCGAAGGCCGCCGCAACAAGAACAAGGGCAAGGCGGCTCCCAAGCCGATCGTACGCCCCGAAGTGAGCGACGAGGAGGTTTCGAAGCAGGTAAAGGACACCCTTGCCCGTCTGACGGCCAAGGGCGCCAAGAGCAAGAGTGCAAAATACCGCAAGGACAAGCGCGACGCCGTAGCCGAGCGTATGAACGAGGAGTTCGAACGCGAGGAAATGGAACGTTCGACGCTCAAAGTCACCGAATTCGTGACCGTGAGCGAGTTGGCGACGATGATGAACGTCACGCCGACTCAGGTCATCACGGCCTGCATGAATCTGGGACTGATGGTGTCGATCAACCAGCGTCTCGACGCCGAAGCGCTCGTGGTCGTGGCCGAGGAGTTCGGCTACAAGGTCGAATTCGTCTCGGTGGAGATTCAGGAGGCGATCAACGACGACAACGAAGACAAGGAGGAGGACCTCGTGCCGCGTCCGCCGATCGTGACCGTCATGGGCCACGTGGACCACGGCAAGACCTCGCTGCTGGACAATATCCGCAAGACCAACGTCATCGAGGGCGAGGCCGGCGGCATCACCCAGCATATCGGCGCCTACAGCGTCGAGCTGAACGGCCAGAAGATCACGTTCCTCGACACGCCGGGCCACGAAGCCTTTACGGCCATGCGCGCCCGCGGCGCCGCCGTCACCGACGTTGCGATCATCATCGTGGCGGCCGACGACAGCGTCATGCCGCAGACCGTCGAGGCCATCAACCATGCGCAGGCTGCAGGCGTGCCGATGGTTTTCGCCATCAACAAGATCGACAAACCCAACGCCAACCCCGACCACATCAAGGAACAGCTCTCGCAGATGAACTATCTGGTGGAGTCGTGGGGCGGTAAATATCAGGATCAGGAGGTTTCGGCCAAGAAGGGCATGAACCTCGACAAACTGCTCGAAAAGGTGCTGCTCGAAGCCGAGATGCTCGACCTGAAGGCCAACCCCAACAAGAAGGCGCAGGGCACCGTCATCGAATCGACGCTCGACAAGGGCCGCGGATACGTCTCGACGATCCTCGTACAGAGCGGTACGCTCCACGTGGGCGACGTGATCCTCTCCGGAACCTACACGGGCCGCGTGAAGGCCATGTTCAACGAAAACGGCAAGAAAGTGGAGTCCGCAGGCCCCTCGACACCGGTTCAGGTGCTGGGTCTGAACGGCGCCCCGCAGGCCGGCGATACGTTCAATGTCATGGAGGACGACCGTTCGGCGCGCGAAATCGCCAACAAGCGCGAGCAGCTGCAACGCATGCAGGGCATCATGACCCAGAAGCACGTGACGCTCGACGAGATCGGACGCCGCATCGCCATCGGCTCGTTCAAGGAGCTGAACATCATCGTCAAGGGCGACGTGGACGGCTCGATCGAGGCCATGTCGGGTTCGCTCATCAAGCTCTCGAAAGAGACCGTGCAGGTCAACGTCATCCACGCCGCCGTGGGTCAGATTTCGGAATCGGACGTGCTGCTGGCCGCCGCTTCGAACGCCATCATCGTCGGCTTCCAAGTACGTCCGTCGGCTTCGGCGCGCAAGCTGGCCGAGAAGGAGGAGATCGAAATCCGTCTCTACTCGATCATCTACGACGCCATCAATGACATCAAGGACGCTATCGAGGGCATGCTCGAACCGGTCATGAAGGAGGAGATCGTCGCTTCGGTCGAAGTGCTGGAGATCTTCAAAATCTCGAAGGTCGGCACCGTCGCCGGATGCGTCGTCCGCGAAGGCAGGCTCCAGCGCAACACCCCGATCCGCGTCATCCGCGACGGTATCGTCATCTACACGGGCAAGCTCGGCTCGCTCAAACGTTTCAAGGACGACGTCAAGGAGGTCACCAACGGTCAGGACTGCGGTCTGAACATCGAATCGTTCAACGACATCCGCGTCGGCGACATCGTCGAGGGATACGAACAGGTAGAAGTGAAACGCAAATAGCTACGCCATGCTGCCGAAACGTCTGATTGTTTTGCTGATGTCGCTCTGCACCCTGTGCGGAGCGGCATCGGCCGTTCAGCCCCGGACCGACCTCACGCAGAAGGAGCAGAAGGCGCTGCAGAAGGCTCAGAAGAAGAAGATCCGTCAGGAAGCCCGCCGCTTCGAGAGCCTGCGCAACGACGCCGTAGTGCAGTTCGCCCGCGAGCACCAGCCCTCGGACATCAGCACACCTTCGTTCGTGAACGACTTCCGGATCTCGAACGTCATCTGCGCCGGAGACAACATCTCCGGCACCGTCATGCTGCATTTCGACATCACGCCGCTTTACGGCGGCTTCCGGCTTTACATGGGCGGCGAGCGCAACGGCACCTACGCCTTTGCCAAAGGTCTCGCCTACCCTTCGTCGGACCATTACGGCCGCATCTACACGATGCGCAGCGGCCAGCCCGAACATATCGTGGTGACGTTCTACAACATCGCGCCGGGCGTGGAGCGGCTCGACCGCGTGGACGTCAGCATGGGTCTGGCGCTCAATGCGCTGAACATCATTTCGATGCGTAACGTGCCGATCTTCTGGACCTACTCCGACAAAGCCATCAAAAACTACGTACAGGAAAACACAAACAAGGTACCAGCTAACTAAAACCAATACAAACTTAAAGTAAAAATGACTACCCAGATCAAATTTACCACTGCCGAAGAAGCCGTCAAGGTTATCAAATCGGGCGACCACGTACACCTGAGTTCCGTGGCTTCGGCTCCCCAGTGCCTTATCAACGCCATGTGCGCGCGCGGCGAGGCCGGTGAACTGAAGGACGTACACATCCACCACCTGCACACCGAAGGCCCTGCGCCCTATGCCGACGAAAAATTCGAAGGCGTGTTCCAGCTCGACTCGTTCTTCGTGGGCGGCAACGTCCGCAAAGTGACGCAGAGCGGCTACGCCGACTACATTCCGATTTTCCTGAGCGAGACGCAGCGTCTGTACCGCTGCGGCGCGGTTCCCTGCAACGTGGCGATGATTCAGGTATCGACGCCCGACAAACACGGCTTCGTATCGCTCGGCACCTCGGTAGACGCGACGCTGGCCGCCGTGGAGACCGCCGATTACGTGCTCGCCGTGGTGAACAAGCACGTTCCCCGCGCCTTCGGACAAGCCATGATCCACTCGTCGAAGATCGACTACTTCGTGCAGGACGACACTCCGCTGATGGAGGCGCACTTCTCCGAGCCGAACGAGACCGAGACGGCCATCGGCAAGCACTGCGCAGCCCTGATCGAGGACGGCGCGACGCTGCAGATGGGCATCGGCGCCATTCCCAATGCCGTGCTGGCGCAGCTGGGCGGCCACAAGAACCTCGGCATCCATACCGAGATGTTCGCCGACGGCGTGCTTCCGCTGGTGGAGAGCGGCGTAATCAACGGCGAAGCCAAAAATATCGACAAGGGCAAGATGGTCTCGACGTTCCTGATGGGTTCGCAGCGCGTCTACGACTTCATCGACGACAACCCGGCCGTATTGATGATGGACGTGGGCTACACCAACGATCCCTACATCATCTCGAAGAACGACCGCGTGACGGCCATCAACTCGGCCCTGCAGGTAGACATCACGGGACAGGTATGCGCCGACTCGCTGGGCACGAAGTTCTATTCGGGCGTCGGCGGCCAGATCGACTTCGTATACGGCGCATCGCTCTCGAAGGGCGGCAAAGCCATCATCGCCATGCCTTCGGTCACCAACAAGGGCATTTCGAAGATCGCTCCCGTGCTCACGCCGGGCGCAGGCGTCGTCACGACCCGCAACCACATCCACTGGTTCGTAACCGAGCACGGCGCCGTAGACCTCTACGGCAAGACGCTGCAGGAGCGTGCCCGCCTGATTATCTCGGTGGCCGATCCTTCGGCTCAGGAGGAGCTGGACCGCGCCGCTTTCGAGCGTTTCGGCCAGCACCACCACTACGTAAAGAACTACATGAGCAAGTAATAAATTATTACGCAATCGAGAAGCGCCCCTGTTACAGCGGGCGCTTTTTTCGTATCTTTACGCCAACAAAAACACCCCGAAATGAAACGATACGCCTGTATACTGCTTGCGCTCCTGTCCGCCGGATGCGCTACGTCCCGCAGGAGCGCCGTCGCAACCGCTCCGCAGGAGAAACAATACGCCGTCATTCTTTCGATGGACGCATTCCGCTGGGACCTCGCAGGCCGCAGCCACACGCCGACGCTCGATTCGCTCGCCCGCGTCGGCACCTATGCCGAAATCTACCCAGTCTATCCCTCGAACACCTTTCCGAGCCATTACGCCATGGCCACGGGCCTGCATCCCGACCACCACGGGGTCGTGAACAACGGCTTCTACGACCGCACGCAGGGACGCCGGCTCTCGGTTTTCGACTCGCTGGACGTCCGCACGCCGGGATTCTGGGGCGGAGAGCCGATCTGGAATACGGCGGAACGGCAGGGGCTTACGGCCAACATCTTCATGTGGCCGGGCAGCGAAGTCCCGATCGGCGGCCGTCAGGCGACCGTCTGGACCCGCTACTCGTCCAAACCGGACTACTACCAGCGCGCCGACTGGGTGATCGACGCCATGACGCGCCCCGAAGCGGAGATCCCGCAGCTGGTGATGTGGTACTTCGAAGAACCCGACGCCGCGATGCACACCTACGGTCCCGAATCGCCCGAAGCCGTGGGCCGCGCCGAGCATATCGACTCGGTGCTCCGCTACTTCTTCCGCGAGATACGCCGCTCGCCCGTCTTCGACCGCATCAACTTCATCGTCACGGCCGACCACGGCATGGCCGAGCTTTCGCCCGACCGCTACATCAACCTGCTGCCGCTGCTCGACACGGCGCAGGTCGTGCGCGTCGTTCCCGGCACGCCGTTCGGTCTCGAAGTCAAGGAAGAGTATGCGGACCAAGCCGTGCGCACACTGCGCCGCACGGGCCATATGAAGGCATGGCGGCGCGAGCGGATGCCCCGCCGGTTCCACTACGGCACCCACCCCACCCGCCTGACGAACGTCATCGTCATTCCCGAAACGGGCTGGACGCTCGACTACGCCCCGCAGGAGCGTCCCGTACGCAAGCGCGGCACGCACGGCTTCAACAACCGCGACCGGGATATGCACATGGTATTTTACGGCTCCGGCCCCGCCTTCCGCAAGGGCTACCGACAGCGATCGTTCCAGAACCAGAATATGTATCTTATCCTCTGCCGGCTGCTGGGCATCGAACCGGCCCCCAACGACGGGGAGTGGCGCGACATAAAACGCATGTTCAACGAAAATTAGAAATTATTTTTCTATATTTGTGAACTATGAAGATCAATCGTGCTATATGAGAATCAGCACACCCAAGAGCAGGCAGGATCTGCACATAAAAAAGCGCTACCGAGTGCTTGAAATCGGACCGGGCAACAATCCCTCTTTCCGGGCCGATGTCCTTGCCGACAAGTTTCTCGGCGACGACTCCCACCGCAGCGGAGGACTCCGCATCTATCCCCACCAGAAGCTGGTAAACGCCGCGGCCGAAGCGCTGCCGTTCGCAGACAAGGAATTCGACTACGTCATCTGCAATCAGGTGCTCGAACACAGCGACGATCCCGCCCAGTTCCTGCGCGAGGTGATGCGCGTGGGCAAGGCCGGATATATCGAAACGCCGAGCCTGCTGGGCGAATGGCTCTTCCCAAAGCAGTCGCACCGGTACGTGGTCCTCTGCATCGGCGACAAGCTGGTGCTGTACGACAAACAGCGCGTTCCGGGCAACTATGCCAACGACTACGGCGAACTGTTCCTCAATTACCTGCCCTATCAGTCGCTGCCCTACAAATTGCTGCCGTTCTCCGAGGGAGAGCTGATGCACGTGCGTTACGAATGGAAAGACGACATCGACTTTCTGGTAAACCCGACGGACGAATACTACAGCAAATTCTTCCTGAAGAAATGGGACCGCCAAATGGTCTGCACGCTCTTTCCGCCGCGCGGATTCGTCACCGAACTGGGACGTACGCTGCGGGCCGCAGCACACGTCATCGGCGACAAACTGCGCCGGTCGCAGGGACGCCGTCCCATCACGCTCGAAGAGTACAGAAAGCTCCATCCGGGAGAACTCAGGTAGCGTCGTCGGCCGCGTTAGGATATAATATAAAAAATTATATTTTTGTAGAAACCCACAAAATAAAATACTGATATGAAAATTAAACTTTTTTTTTATCACAACACTTTTCTGCTTTACATCTTGCTCGGAAAACACTGAGCCTATCCATCCTTCTATATCAATCTCAGAAGTGACCGTAAGCGAAGACTTCACTCTTACATTCAAGATTGTTTCTGAAAAAGCAGCCCAAAGCGCATATATTGTGACACTCAAGAGCGAAGCTCAGCCGTCTGAGAAAGAGGTTATTAGTAAAGGAACCGCAGTGCAAGCAGAGGGGGGGGGAATCTATGTTACGGTAGAAAACCTCATGTCTAGTTCTGAATATGTCATTATAGCAGCGGCAGTCAGTGCTGACGGTTTGTACACTTCAGACGCAAAAAATATAACGACCAGCCAAGAAGCAAAGTTGCCTGGTACAAATCTTGGTGGCAATGCCAACTCATATATAGTTTCTGAAAAAGGCCAATACAAATTTGAAACTACAAAAGTAAACGGATCTGAAATTTCAGATATAAATTCTGCCGATTGGCTTTGGATGACGAAAGGGAACAATAGTTCAAACCCTATAATCAGTGATGTAGTCTACAAAAGTGGAGAAATTGGTTTTACTGTTTCCGGAGTCGAGGGAAATGCAGTAATTGCTGCCCTTGATACAAAAAACAACATTGTTTGGTCTTGGCATATTTGGATAACAGATGTTCCTCAAACTATGGAATATGAAAACGGAACAGTCTTTATGGACAGGATGCTGGGAGCAACAAGTGCAGATAGAGGCTCAAATAAGGAGAATTATGGACTATTCTACCAATGGGGAAGAAAAGATCCGTTCTATGGCGGAACAAAAGACGAGTACAAAACCGGAGCGTTTGCAACTGCAAATACCGAAACAACAATCAATCCGGCCTTAAATATGAAATGGCGGTATACAAAAAAAGGTGTTGATATTGAAACTTCAATAAAAGAACCTATGAATTATTTTATGGGAGATAAAAATATTGATTGGCTTGCAAACGAAGACCCCTCCCTTTGGAACAATATAAAAACCGATTACGATCCTTGCCCTGCAGGATACCGCGTACCTTCAGCAACAGAAATAGAAAGCATAAAGCAAATTGAAGCAGAACTTGATGAAAATGACTATGCCAAAGAATTTTGGTACACTTGGAACAACGAAACAACATATTACCCATCTTATGGGTGCCGAGACGAGAAAGGTGAACTTGTAATGGAAGGCGGCGTATTTATGTGGACATCATCTCAGCATTTGAACCAGTCGAGTTATTCTACAAGGGTTGTTTGTTGGGGATTCTTTACAGACATTAACGGAATCGGCGGCAGAGGCACCGGAAACAACATCAGATGCATAGTTGACTGCAAGTAAAACTATATCTGAAAACAGCACCTGCTATATTATAAAGTTTATAAGGGCAATTGAAGCTACAATGAATTTGTGTGTACCATCCTAAATCCCAATTGCCTATGAAGCATTAAAAGCGTATTATGACTTAATTGCGAATCACTTCCGCGCCGTTCCGCACTAAAAGCGCCGGCACATACATATAAAAAGCGTTAGCTTTGTACCTTGCTTTCTGAAAATCTGGAAAATTTTAAGAGCAACCAAGGAATGAAGTTTGACGCTCACGTTTCCAACGTGGGCTTCATTCTGTATTTGGTTGCACAGGTTATTCCAGAGCCTCAGAAAGCAGATCAGAGTTTTGTCCCACGTTTTTTGTATCCCTATCCCAAACTCCCACTTACATATGCCGGGGGACAGGCATTCCGATATTTGTCATGAACAACTATCTCCTGCTGATCGGCATCAGCTGCGTCCCTGCCGTAACGGGCATGTGCGCCACGCTGCCGCTCTGGTATCAGAGGCACCTGCGTAATCAGACGATTCACACGCTGGGCCTGACGCTCCTTTTCCTCACCTTGGTAATCTGCCTGCTGTCCGTAATCACGAACGAAAGTTCGGGAATCGGATTCGCGGCCATCGCACTCAGCAGCATCAATTTCTTCCTATTCCGGCATTACGAACGCCTGCTCTATACATTGCGGTGCCCCGGCTGCCGCCGAGTAGCGCTCCGCATCCGCGCCATACACCACAAAACCTACAAACTTCACTGCAAGCACTGCGGACTCTACACCGATTGGCACGCATAACCGCTCGGCCAAGTCCCATTGCAATTTCCCGCGCAGGGAGTCGCGGAAGAACAAGACAACAGCCTCAGAGATATAAAACGCCGGCATTAAAAAGCATCATTGAAAAGGCGCAATGCCGATTTCCACGGACTGCGCCACAAATAGAAAAACGGCCGCCTCGGACTGGATTATAAATAGGAAAAAGGGCAGGACAGTTTTTCCCGAACCGTACAACGCGCCCCGTACATCGGATTAAAACCGTCTTCGCCCGGCGGGAGGATCTTCGGATCTTCCCGCTTTTCATTTACCGCTCCGTTCCGACTCATCCTCTCATCGACGGCACAAAACGCGCAGACAGGAATAGTCAGGCAAAAGTGCTCCAGCATCAGAGCTCTTCCATGAAACGACAATTCCTCACCGATAGAATAATTCAGAGATTTTTTCTATATTTGCATACAAGACAAAAAACTGATGCCTATGGAGAGATAATTGCACAATTTTTTCTGTTTACCAGATTTACACGTGCCGATCCGCACTAAAAGCGCCGGTACATACATATAAAAAGCGCCAGCTTTTATTCATACATCTTGAAACTTAGGACACTTCAAACGGTAGTTGTGAATAAAACGGACGCTCACGTTACTGCGTGGGCTATACTGTTTTATTTGACTACCAAGGTATCCTAAGACCGCAAGATGCAAATAAAAGTGTAGTCCCACGTTTTTTATATGTCCAGCACAATGAAACCGCCGAGGGACTGGCACTTCAATACCAGCAAGAAACATGAAAAAAATTTATTTCTGCCTTCCGGCAATCCTGACAGGCGTCTTACAGCTTTCAGCACAGGACATCATCACCAAATGTAACGGCGAAGAAATCGCAGCGAAAGTCGCCGAAATAGGCGACACGCAAATCAAGTACCGGAAATATGAAAATGCGCAGGGACCGCTCTACACTCTCCCGGCATCAGAAGTTTTCCTTATCCGATTCGAAGACGGAACCCGCGAGGTCGTAACGCCGCTGGACGCCCCGGCAGTCTCACCGGCCACGGCTGCGGAAACGACCGGGACGGAGAGCAGCACAACAGCTCCTGCGGCTGCGAATGAAAATTACGCACAGATCAACCGGAGCGTAAAGAGGACGAAGGAGCCGCTTCGAGACAAACATTTCTACATCGGACCGCGTGCCGAATTCGGATATGCGGCAATAACGTCCAAAAGCGGAAATATATCGGGCCCCGTCTGCTCGGCCGGAGTGATTGCCGAGTATATGTTCGACAAAATGAGTCCGCACGGTGCGGGTGCGGGAATCAGCTACGACATGTATATGTTCGAAGAGGATTTTGACCTGAACTGCATGAATATAGATTTGTATTACGTCTATCGGCCGCGCGGCCGCTGGAATTGCTTTGCAGGGTTCAAATTCGGAATCCCGGTCAAATCCGAAGCGTCAGGCGCCGACCTGAAAACAGTGACGAATACGGCCGTCGGTATCGAGATGGGCGCCGGATGGGCCACGCGGCATTTCGATCTCGGCGCGGCAATCTTCATGAACTTCAATAGTACGCTTGATATATCCGAAAGCAATCGGATGGCAGGTGTCAAACTCCGGATAGCATATCGCTTTTAAGCCATGAAACAGTTACTGTCATTCATCGTATGCTGTCTGATCGGAGCAAGTTCGGCAGCACAGGATATCATCCTGAAACGAAATGCCGAGCAGATCGAAGCCGTCGTGAAAGAGATTACCGACACCGACGTCAAATACAGGAAATTCACGCATACCGAGGGCGTCACCTATTCCATAAGACGCAGCGAAGTGTTCTCGATCACCTATGAAAACGGCACCAAGGATCTTTTCGCAGATGAAAAACCGCAGGCTGTCGCCGCGAGCTATCCCTACCCACCCGTTTCCCGCAGCTATTCGCTCGGAGAGCTGTTCGATGAGGGCGGTATCCGGGGCATTGTCATCCGGGTCTCAGAAGATGGCAGGCACGGACTGCTCCTGTCGCTCGTGGAAGGAAAAGCAGCATGGGGTTTTATTAACAAAAACCCATTGAAAGAAAAAGGCTTCGCGAGCGGCTGCACCGATACCGAAGACGGATGGAAAAATATGCTGGCCATACGGGAATTAATCGCAAACACGGACTTATTGTGGTCGAACCTACCTGCATTTTCGTGGTGCAAGGACCTCGGTCCGGGCTGGTATCTTCCGGCGCAAAAAGAATTGGAGTCCATATGGAATTTCGGGAGAAGTAATCCGGCTTACTCGTATAAGGAGCATAAAGAGGCCATAGAAAACCTGAATTTACGGCTTGCGGAATATGGCCAGCCGGAACTCGGCCGTATGCGCGACTATTGGAATTCGACGGAAGCAGATGCGAAGAGGGCGCATATATTGGTCTTTACCAATGCACCCTTCAAAAGCTACACAAAAGGAACAGAGAAATTCGCCGAACGCTTCGTAAGGGCCGTTCACAAATTCTGAACAGAGAGTTCTGATGGGGTGAGGGCCAAGCGGTCCTCACCCATTCTTTTAAAATCGAATAAAAGGCTTTGCGACATTCCCGCTAATTACGCCATTTCGCCAAACCGGGCAATCCAGTCAATTCAGTCTCCCATCAGACCAATAAGGTTCGGTATTTGTAGGTAAGAGAAAATGCAGAAAAGAGTAAATATCTTGTTTACAGGTATTTAATTCTCTGTTCTGCATCTGTTCCGAGCAATAAAATTGCATAATCGGGCAGGTTTGACGGTGAGTTTTGTTACTTATCCGTTACCTGCCCGAAATGCTTTTGTTTGCATTAAGGCATTTGTTTTCAGTTTGTTGCATCGGATTTCCGCATAACAAATAACTTGACTTAACG
>OBXI01000745.1_pt1 | contig 26821 bp, 14 predicted proteins | sample 1538161 | NCBI WGS metagenome assembly OBXI01 (sample SAMEA2580142, study PRJEB22360) | human gut metagenome | biome: human gut; feature: human-associated habitat; material: faeces | place: Denmark | collected 2008/2010 | reverse complement strand
ATGCAGACTCGCAGGCAGATGATGCCGCCAAAGAGGTGCTGCGGTATCGGCAGGCACTTTGGAAAGGAATGGACAGTCTGAAGCGTTGTCCGCTTTCTTTGCGGACGATGACTGCCGTCTCAAGTACGCTGCGCGGCTCAAAGGTGTCCGTAAGAAAACTTAACGGAACCTGCATTGCGTCAGCTTCTTCCGGTCAGGTAATTTATACGCCGCCCGCTGGAGAAGCGCTTATTTTGGAAAAATTGCACAACCTTGTCGAATTCCTGCATTCACCAAGCGAAATGGATCCGCTGGTCAAAATGGCGATTGCGCACTATCAGTTCGAAGCCATTCATCCTTTTTCGGACGGGAACGGCCGTACGGGGCGGATCCTGAATATTCTCTATTTAGCTGAGAGCGGGCTTCTCAGCCAGCCTGTTCTGTATTTGTCAAGATATATCATCCGGCATAAACTCAAATACTATGCCGCTCTTCTCAACGTCACAAAAGAAGGGGCTTGGGAGGACTGGATTCTTTTCATGCTTCAGGCTGTTGAAGAGACCGCTCCTTGGACCTGCCTAAAAGCTGAAGCTATTACCAGGTTAAAGCGCGAGATAACCTGTTTTATAGAAGCGAGTCCTTTGCTCAAAGGCGTTTATTCGCCTGAGTTAGTGCAAATCATTTTTATGCGTCCCTGCTGTCGAATTGCCGCATTGACTGAGGCAGGTATTGCAAAACGGCAGACCGCAATGAAATACCTCAATTTACTCACTCAAGCCGGCATTCTGCACTCCGCTGCGGCAGGCCGAGAAAAACTTTTCATTAACAGCCGATTGATGGCGCTCTTAAAGAGTGACCTGCACGAATACCCGCCTTTGGAGACGGTGTGAGGATTGCTGCGTTTTAATGCACTCATTACTAATGAGCGGCTTTCACTGCAGGGAATGCTTTAAATGACGCATTTCATTTCGCCGATCGACTTTGCGTCAGGCGATGCTTTCGGCTCCACTGGAATTCGAAATACTCCGTAGCCTTCGCCGCCCGCTTTGCGGTTTGCCGTCATAAAGATATCCATGAAGCAGTCGCCCGTGATACGGAGATTGAGCGATTGAAGCACTTCAAAGAGCGGATGAGTGCCGTTGGCAAGGCGTTCGAGAACCTTGAGCCGGCCAAGACCGCCAAAGTGATAGACGAACACCTTCTCGGGCGGTATGAATTGAACAGCACCGTTGATCGGTATGCCGCAGCGCTCTGCTTTTGACGCCTCAACGGAAAGCCCCCATTGATATGAAAAACCGTTGCCAGCCTGATCGGGCGCATTGAACTTAAGCGAAGACTTTACAACCGAGAGCCAGTCGAGCCACTGCGGCAGAATTTCATAGATCCGCTCATCCTCGAGAAACTGGGATCCGTTGGCGTGCGGCAGATAGTAACGCCCTTCAGCTGAAGTGACCTCCCAATCTTCGGGCTGGCTCTGCCGGATATCGAACCATTCCTCAAGGCGCTCGATTTCTGCCGCAATCGCCTGGGTGTGTTTGATGCGCTTTTCGAGTGCTTCCCTCGCCTCATGCAGGGATTGGCGCACTTCCACGCCCGACAAATCACGAAGCATGCCGCCCATTTCACGGACGGTATAGCCGCAGTTGCGCAGCCGCATGCATTCCAAAATGAGACTCGACTGTTCAAAGCCAAAGTGACGGTAGCCGTTGTCGTGGTGATCCGCACTGAGGAGACCGCATTTTTCATAATGCTTCAAAAAGTCGCGCCCTACCCCCATGTAGTGGGCGTAGTCCCCAATGCGATACCGTCTGACTGAAATAGGCTTTGATTTCTTTGGGATTTCAGACATGTTGTATAGTCTCCATCGGGAAAGCTGAACATTTAGCGGCCAAAAGCGCTCCGGCGTGCGAAGTCTACAGATCGAGCGCCCTATTGAGCAGCATATCGCCGCATGTTCGTCAATATTTTAAGTAAATTCAAGAGATTCCTTGTTGTCCTCCGTCCGTCTTTGGACTGACGTGCACCGTCATCTACGTTCGATTGTATCGAACGATTCGATGATATCGTTTGGTATTTTACCGCTTGACCTGTGTACAACCCGCAGTCCCATCATGCGTGCATCCAACCGCTTTGGGCCGTGGAAGACCCGACGCGGTCCTGCGCCGAGCGCGCATTCCCTGCGAACACCTCCGATGGCCTTTCGAGGTCACGAATATTTGAAGCATCAAGGAAGATACATGTCGAATCTCTCTCGTCGTTCGTTCCTGAGAACGGGTCTTGCCGGCGGCGCGACGCTGGCCGTCTCGACCGTCTCCACGGCCGCCCTGGCCGCCAAACCCGCCAAGGGGCTTTATATCCCGGGCACTTATTCGGCCAAGGCAGCCGGCATCGGCGACATCGTCGTTACGATGACCTTTGACGAAAACCGCATCACGGATGTCGTTCTCAATGTTGCCCACGAGACTCCGTCCATCGGTCAGGCGGCTGCCGAACGACTCAAGTCTTCGCTCATGGCGGCCCAATCCGCTCAGATTGATGTCGTTTCGGGCGCTTCCATCACGTCGAATGCCGTCATGAAGGCCGCCGGCAAGTGCATTGCGCAGGCCAAGGGTGAAATCCCCGTTGAAGTCGTCTCCAACGGCGCCGATGCCGATGCGGATTCGGGCGATTGGCTCGGCAAGGCGCCTGAGATTGCTGAAAAGAGCATCACCGCGACCTATACCACCGATGTGCTCGTTGTCGGCTGCGGCACGGGCGGTCTCTTTGCGGTCTGCGCGGCTGCCGAAGAAGGCGCCAAGGTGATCGGCATCGATCGTTTCTCGACGGGCACCGGCGTGCGCGGCGACGTGGGCGGTCTCGACTCCCGCTATCAAAAGGCCTGGGGCACGAAGATCGATAAGTTTGATTTCGTGACGATGATGACCCAGTACGCGGCCGGCCACATCAATCAGGACCTCGTCAAGGTCTTCTGCGAGCAGTCGGGCGCCGTCGTTGACTGGTACGGCGACCGTCTCGCCGAACGCGGCGTCGAGCTCTGGCATGAATCAGGCGACAAGGACGACCATACCCGCTACGAACACTTTGCCATCGGCCACTCTCCTCGCTGGGCCGGCAAGACGACCGAAGACGGCAAGAAGCTTAACGGCAACATCGTGCTGGTTGATTACGCCAAGAAACTCGGCGCCCGCTTTGACTACAACACCCGCATGGTGAAGCTTGAAAAGCAGGCGGGCCGCGTGACGGGCTGCATCGCCGAAACGGGCGACGGCAAGTTTGTGCGCTACATCGCCAAGAAGGGCGTGGTCGTCGCCACCGGCGGCTACGCGCAGAACTACCAGATGCTCGAAGCCCTTCAGCCCTGGAATCTGCGCGTCATCGGCCGCAACGGCGGTCTGCCGGGCGCACGCGGTGACGGCATTCGTGCCTGCCTTTGGGCGGGTGCGGCGATGGATGAAACCCATTCGACGATGCTCTTTGACCGCTGCGCGCTGCGTATTGATCAGCCGACCGGCGCCGAAACCGCCAAGAAGGGCGATTCGGGGTTCTTCTGGATCGGCTCTCAGCCTTGGCTCAAGGTCAACGCTGACGGCAAGCGCTTCTTCAACGAATCGGGCACCTACGAAAACATTCTTCACGCTGACGAATATCAGAAGGGGCACTGCCACTACACGCTCTTTGACGCCAATTGGCCCGAACAGACCAAGCAGTTCAAGATGCACGGGTGCTCGCGCGTGCACCCCTTTGAAAACGGCGCTGATCCCAACATTCTCTGGAGCGTCTTCGCAGAAAAGATGCTCCCGGGTCTGATTGAAAAAGGCTTTGTAGTGAAGGCCGACACGATTGAAGAGCTCGCCCGCAAGCTCGGTCTCCCCGAAAAGACGCTCAAAGCCACGGTCGAGCGCTACAACACGCTCGCCCAAAACGGCAAGGACGAAGACTACGGCAAAGAACCGCACCGTCTGGCTGCGCTTACGAAGGCACCCTTCTACGGCGCCAAAAACACGGGCTACATCCTCTGCACGATGGACGGCATCCGCATTGACACGACGATGAACGCGATCGACACCGACGGCAATCCCATTCCGGGTCTCTACGTTATCGGCAACGATTCGGGCGGCTTCTTCGCCAACACCTACCCGAACCTTGCTACCGGCGTGGCCTGCGGCCGCACGGTCACCTTCGGCCGTCTCGTCGGCAAGCACCTCGCCAAGGCTTAACGCATGCCGCATTGAGGCCTAAGCCTGCATAAGCCTCGGCTCCCAGCACTCGTTCGAGCGTGACTTCGCGCCGTTCGAACGGGTGTTTTTTTGTGTTTTTTCCTCATCTTTTCAACAACAAACCGCAGCCCCCCGAAAGCTTCATGGCGACATGCGGCAGGGGGTCTCCAGAAAAAAAGGAATAGGCTCATGAAGAAGCAAACCCTCCTCGCCGCCGCGCTCCTTTGCGCAGCCGTCTCTGCCGCCGCTTCAGACATTGAGGTTTACGGCGTTCTTGACTACGGCTTGACCTGGCAGGACCGCACCAACGCGGACGGCTCGGATTCTGCAGCGCTGCAGATGACTTCCGGACAGTACATCGGTTCGCGCTTTGGCATCAAAGGCACCGAAACCCTCGCCAATGGTCTTAAGGTCGGCTTTGTGCTTGAAAATGGTTTTGGCACCGACACGGGCTCTTTGGGGCAGAACGGCCGGCTCTTCGGCCGAGATGCCCGGCTCTTTCTCGACGGGACCTTCGGCTACCTGTCCTTTGGCCGTATGGGCTCCATGGTGGGCGGCAACGGCCCCTACGCCCGCTTTGGGCACGTCGTGAGTCCCTTCTCCTGCGGCTGGGGCGATATCGGCGGCCATCTGCAGGTCGTTTCGCTCGGCTACGAATTTATTGACAATGCCGTCGCCTACACGACCCCGAAATGGGCGGGCTTTGACGCCACGGTGCAGTACTCCTTCGGTTCCGACACGAAAAGCTACGGCGATAAAGGCGTCGAAGGGAAGTCGAGCGTTGAGCGCATGCTGAGCGCTGCCGTGCGTTATCAAAATGAAGCGCTGATGGTCGCTGCCGGCATTGAAAGCATCAACCATGCCCAGCCCGCAGCCGATGAAGCTCAGCTTGACGACGCGTTCTCCTATAACCTCGGCGCGAACTACAACGCCGGCTGGGCAAAATTCTTTGTCTACGGACAGATTTTCGAAAACTACGCGAATGCCGCGAAGACGACGACCTTCCATCAGGATTCGGGCGTTGACGGTTTCGGCGTCAACATCGGCGCAGATGTGCCGCTCTTTGGCGGTACGTTCAAGGCCTCTTTCGGGTACGGCGATTTCGAAGCGAGCCGCGACAGCGCAATCTCGATGAAAACCTGCCAGACTGCCGTCGGCTATACGTATTCGCTCAGCCGCCGCACGACGCTTTATACGGCCGCCGGCTGGATCCATTCGAACAATTCGAGCGCCTATGAGGCCCAGAAGCCCGCTGCTGCCGAAGATATTTATCAGTTCACCGCGGGCATCGTGCACAAGTTCTGATGGATAAGCCTTCAAGGCTTCATTTTTGAGAGCATTAATCTCTTGGAAGCGGTCTGCCCTTGCGGTTAAGACCGCTTTCTTTTTCGAACTCCGTTTTTCTGAAGCGCTGCCTTCTTTTCCATGCGCCCTGACCGAACAGCGCAGCATCTCTATGCCGCAGGACTTGAAAATCAAGAAGCCGTCCCCATATAGCCCCTATTGATCGGGCTTTCAGCGCTCTGCGTGAGGACGTGAAGGACGTAAGAAGCCCGCCCAAAAGAATTTTTCGGAGATACAAGAAGAAAATGGCTGCAGAAGTTCATGCTTTTCAAACCAAGGTGAGCAAGCTCCTTAAGCTCCTCGCCAACTCGCTCTACTCCAACAAAGAGGTGTTTCTGCGCGAGCTTGTCTCGAACGCGTCTGACGCCATCGATAAGCTGCGGTTTGAATCCATTTCGCACCCTGAACTCCTTCAGGGCGATCCTGCTTTTGCCGTACGAATCCGTGCTGACAAAGAGGCCGGCACGCTCACCATTTCCGACAACGGCATCGGCATGACGCTCGAACAGGCCAACCAGCATCTCGGCACGATTGCGCAGTCCGGCACGGAAGACTTTCTCGAGCACCTTTCCGCTGATCAGGCCAAGGATGCGCAGCAGATCGGACAGTTCGGCGTGGGCTTTTACTCGGCCTTTATCGTGGCCGACAAAGTAACGGTCGTATCTCGTGCTGCCGGCGCGGCCGAAAACGAAGCGGTGAAGTGGGAATCCGACGGTTCGGGCACCTTCACGAGCGAACTCACAACCCGTGCTGAACGCGGCACCGACGTCATTCTTCACATGAAGAAGGACGAAGAGACATTCCTCATGCCTTGGACGCTTCGCGAAACGATCACGAAGTACTCTGACCATATTTCGGTCCCCGTCTACCTCTTTGAAACGAAGCCCGCTGAAAAAGAAGGCGAACCCGAGACGACGGAATGGGTTCAAGTGAATGACGCCAAGGCGCTTTGGACGCTTCCGCCCAAAGATGTGACCGATGATCAATACAAAGAATTCTATAAGCACCTGACGCACGACTGGCAGGATCCGCTCTGCTGGGCACACAACCGCGTGGAAGGCGACCTTGAATACACGTCGCTCCTCTTCTGCCCGTCGACGGCGCCCTATGATCTTTATAACCGCGATGTGCAAAAGGGGCTGAAGCTCTTCGTAGAACGCGTGTTCATCATGGACCGTGCTGAAGCGTTCCTTCCCAATTACCTCCGTTTCGTCAAGGGCCTCGTTGATACGAACGATCTGCCGCTCAACGTTTCACGCGAACTGCTGCAGGAAAGCCGCACGGCTGCCAAACTGAAGAAAGCACTGACCAAGCGCTGCCTCTCGATGTTTGAAAAACTCGAGGGAGAGAAAGAGATCACGTTCTGGACGCAGTTCGGACGCGTGTTGAAGGAAGGCGTTGTTGAAGATCCGGACAACCGCGAAGCTGTGCTTAAGCTTCTGCGCTTCGCGTCAACTGCGTCGGAGGGCAGCGAAAACGTCACGCTCAAACAGTACCTTGAGCGCATGCCCGAAGGTCAGAAAGCGATCTACTACCTGATCGCGGGCAGCCGCGAAGCGGCGATGGGCTCGCCCTATCTTGAGGGGCTCAAGAAAAAGAACGTTGAGGTGCTCCTCCTTTGGGACCGCATCGATGAGTGGATGATGGGTTCACTCACCGAATTCGAAGGAAAGAAATTCATCTCCGCGACGGCAGCTGACCTCGAGCTCGGCGACATCAAAACGAAGGACGGCGAAGCTGAACAGGCCGTTGAAACTTCGAAAGCGGATGAAGACGCTGCGGTAGCGCGCTTTAAGGCCGCGCTCGGCGACCGTGTTGCCGACGTGAAGGCCTCTGCTCGTCTGGTGGACTCCGCCACATGCGTGGTCGGCGCTCACGATCAGATGCTCACGCAGCAGATGCGCCGCATGCTCGCAGCCGCTGGTCAGACGGTGCCGGAAGAAAAGTACACGCTGGAAGTCAACGTGGAAAATCCGCTGGTGCAGAAGGCCCTCAAGGAAACGGATCCGGCGAAATTCAGCGAATGGGTTGCAGTGCTCCTCGATCAGGCGCTCCTCGCTGAAGAAGGGGCGCTCAAAGACCCGTCAGGATTCCTCAAGCGGCTGAACGCTTTGCTGCTGAGCTGACCGCCGGCACGGTTCGAGCAGTGAATCGGCACGGATAAGGTTTAACACTCATTCGTGCTCGTTCAAAGAGACCTCCGCAGACTGCTTTCTGCGGAGGTTTTTGCGCTTTGGGACGTGAACCGTTTGTTTTGCAAGCGTTCTAGCGGCGGCTTCAGTATTCCGGCCGATGCTGCTGTGTGACCAGCGTCAATCGGACCTCCTCCGGCGGAATGAGGCAAAAGAGCGCAGAAACGCCGATAATGATGCGCTTAAGTTTGAGATGCTGAAAGCGTGGGGCACGGTGCTTGACCCAAGCCGCTTCAGTGTTTGTTGTCACTCACCGCTAGTTTCTTCGAAGCGCCTGCGCGCGCTCACTGTCGTCATCATGGATCCGAGTTTTTATAAGGTCGTTGCCTTTATCTCCTTCATTACGCTCGGTTGGTGTCTGCGAAAATTCAACGTCTTAAAGCCCGAGGCTTTTCAGGCAATCAGCGGCTTGGTGATGTTTGTGACGCTGCCCTGCACAACCATTACGGGACTTAACGGCACAACCATCGGCGGCGAAATGGCCTTGATTGCGCTCCTTGGCTTTCTCGCCAACATCGCCTTTCTCATTGTGGCCTTTCTTTGGACGATGCGTGCTGCGGATAAAGATGAACGGGATTTTCGCCGGCTCAATACCTGCGGCCTCTCGATCGGACCTTTTGCCGTGCCCTATGTTCAGGCGTTTCTCCCGACGAGCGGACTGGTGACGACCTTAATGGCCGACGTCGGCAACGCGGTGATGGCGGCCGGCGGCACCTACGCAATCATTGAAAGCATGCGTTCGAAAACGTCCTGGCTTTCAATGGCTAAGCGCATTTGCTACAACCTCCTCCACTCCGGACCGATCGTCGCTTTCCTCTTTATGGTGGTGCTTTGCCTCTTGGAGATCAAACTGCCCGAAGTGGTCACCACCGTCACTGGGTTCGGCGCCGCTGCCAACACGTTCCTCTGCATGATCATGATCGGCGAATCGATCAATTTGTCGGTGACATTCAAGGATCTTCTTTACATTCTGAAGATCCTCGCCGTGCGTCTGGTGATTCAGGTGGGGCTCGCACTCTTTTTCTGGTACTGCCTGCCTTGGGATTACGACGTTCGCCGGGCCATGGTGCTGGTTGCCTTTGCGCCGGTTCCGGCCATGAACCTGATTTACACCGCAGCCCTTGAGGGAGATCTTGGCAAAGCGGCTAATTTGAATTCGCTCTCCGTTGCGATGGCAATCATCTGCATGTCGACCGCGATTTACCTGATGTGATCTGATCAGAAGCTTCCTGATTCCAAAAAAACTGGGGCGGCTCGAAGGCATCCTTCGGGGCGCCCCAATTTCATTTCGCGTCCCTGCAGTTGTTTCATTTAACCGGCAGCACCCGCTGCAGGATGAAGTTCAAACGTTCGAGCGCCTAATTGATCGACCTCATTCTGATGCGCAATGACAAAAAAGTGCGTATCCGGGAGTTCACTCTGAAGCACCCGCAAAAGTGCCTCTGCTGAGCGTGAGTCGAGCTGACCGGTCGGTTCGTCGAGAAAAACCATTTTGGGCCGGCACAAAAGCACCCGCGCTGCGGACACTCTTTGTGTTTCGCCGCCGGAAAGCCGTTTGCCCCAATCCATGGGCTTGTCGAGTTCGTTCTCGAGCTGAGGGAGACCAACCAGCCTTAATACGCGCTTGAGCTCAGCGCCGTTCTTCACCTTAGGGTTCGGGTAACTCAGAACGGATCTCAGCGTGCCTTTAGGCAGGTAGGGTTTCTGGGGAACAAAAAAGGCGCCGCGCGAGAGCGTGATTTTCCCGGTACGCCAAGGCCACAGGCCGGCGATGCTTCGCAAAAGCGTCGTTTTGCCGGTGCCGCTCGGCCCGCTGATCCGCACCCAGCCGGGGCGGCGGAATTCGCCTTGAATGCCGGCGGCGAGGACGCCCGCATTCGGTCTCATGAGCGTGACATTTTCAAGCTTCAGCACGGCGTCATCAACACGTTCGTTTTCGGGCGCCTCCGGCAATTTATCCATAGCGCTTTGGAACCCGGACAGACGATCCACAACAGCAGCCAGCAGAATCAGATTGCGGTAGGAGTTGATGAACCAATCGAATCCGTCGACCACATTTGAAAATGCCGTCTGAGCCTGCATCATGCCGCCGAGCGTGATGCTTTTCTGCAGGTAGAGCGGCAGGGTTGCAGCGATGGGAATGAACCACGTCAGCCGCATTTGCAGCGCCGTAAAAGTTTCGACCTTCACTTCCCGCTTAATCAGCGCGCGCCAATTCTTTCGAATGTGCAGGAACGCGTCCCGCAGCCTCATGCGGTCCGTCTCTTCTCCGTTCATAAAGGCGATCTCGGCAGCATTTTCTCGAATGAGCAGCAATGCAGAACGGTAGTCCGCTTCCGTATGCTGACGCGTCACATTAAGCGCCCGCAAGGGATTGCCGACCCAGTGCATCAGCAAAGTAGAGACGACGGAAAAACCGAGAGCGCACCAGACGAGATAACCGGAAATTTCTATTTCCACTCCGCCGATGACGGCTTTCTGTACGCCTGAGGCAGCCCACAGCAGTCCGATAAACGAAATGAGACGCGCCATGGTCTGACAGAAACTTTTGACGAGATTGAGCGTCAGCTCTGAGAGCAGCCACAAGTCCTCGGCAATTCGCTGATCGGGATTGTCTGGTTCCCCGGAAAGCTGCAGGCGATACTGACGATGTTCAGAGAGCCAGCGGCGTTCGAACGCAACGGTCATGTGCTCACGCCAGGCAAACTTGAGTCGCTTGAGAATCCAGTTGCCAATGACAATGAGAGCCGTCATTGCCGCGAGGTAAAGGAGATATTCAAGGAGCAGCTGAGGGATTTCCTTGGCGCCGAAATTGGACAAGGCATCGAAAAAGGCCTTCTGCCATCGTGCCACCAGGACAACGACCTGAACAAATAAGAGCGAGCATGCAATCGCAGATCCCAAAGCCAGCCAGGCTTTCCAGCTTTGACGTGTGAGCCAGAACGGAGCAGCGAGTCGGTAAAAGTTGCGCAGCAGATTCATAAACGAAGGGCGGGTGACGGTTGCAGGGAACACGCTGAGCCCGCAATCCTTTTGGGATCACGGGCTCTGGTCCTCTAGGCAGGCGGGTTCATCAGTATTCGGCCGAGATGCGCAGCAGGAAATTGCGCGGATCACCGTAATAGCTGTTCATGCTGAGGGCGCGGTTGTTCACGTTGAGAAAATACCGACGGTCAAAGATATTGTTGACGATGAAGCTTGCTTTGATCTTGTCGGTGATTTTGTAGTGGACCGAAGCGTCGTAAACAACAAAGCCGCCCTGCTCCAGCGTGTAGGGGTATTTGTTAATCGTGTTTTTGGTTCGGCTTTGAACCTGCGCGCCGGCCCCGACCGTCCAGCGGTAGGCCGGTCCGGGGAGCTCAAAGGTCGTATAAGCCCTCAGAATGTGTTTGGCTGTATAGGGACTGTAGGTGTCGCCTTCTTTAGAAGGATCATGTTCGTATGATGAAGTGTTGAAGGTGTATCCGGCAAAAACATTCCAGCCGGGCAGAATTTCCCCGCTGGCTTCAAGCTCTACGCCGCGGCTCACGACTTCGCCGAGCGCAATGGCAATGTCGCTCTTCGGATCGGGGTAATACGCGCGGTTTTTCTGCGACAAATGAAAGATCGCAATCGAGGTGTTGAGCTTGCGGTCAAACCACTCGGACTTCAGCCCGAGTTCATAGTTTTCGCCGACCAATGGATCGAGGAAGTTTCCGGAAGCATCACGATCCGACTGAGGCTTGAAGATTTCGGTGTAGCTGAAATACAGACTCGAGGATTTGGCGAAATCCCATGTGACGCCGCCGTACGGCGTCAGGTGGGTTGTGGTTTGTTCGGAAGTTGTTGTACCGTCGGGATCCGGCTTGCCATTCCAAATCTGCCAGTATGTGTGCCCGCGCGACTTGAATTTGGCATAACGGGCGCCGGCAATAATGTGCCACTCGTCCGTCAGGTTGTAGCGGGTGCCGAGCAGCAGACCCAGATCGGTTCGATCCGCGTCGTAGCTTGTACGATTCTTGAGAATTGAATCGTTGCCCCAATCGGGTTCCGCAATTTCGCTGCCGGTGAAATCCGTGATGTCAAAAGGAGTGTCGTCCCAAACTCGCCGCCAGGTTGAATCACTGTGTTCTCGATTCAGGTTGGCAGTAAGAAACACATCATGTTTGCGCCCGAAAAGCGGATAGACGCCGTTCACATTGAGGACCCCGGCTGCCTGCCATCCGGAATTGTCATAATTTTGATGATTATTCATTTGGCCCAACGGATGCTCGGGATCACAGCCTGCAGCGGGACCGACAAGCGCCCCGAGAACGGTGTCAGAGTCATAGCGCAGATAATTTGCTTTGGCGACAATGCGCCACTCGTCATTGAAGTAGTGCTCCAATTCGGCGAAAAGATTGGTTTTGTTGTAGTGGCTCTTTGTCCAGTCCAGCCCCAGATACGTTTCCTTCGGAAGGTTGAGTGAATTCCCGTTAACGTCGAGCGGAAGCCCGAAAAAATCGGGGGTTTCGGATTTCTTCTGATAAATGGCGCCGAAGGTCACCAAGGTGTTTTCATCAATGTCGGCTTCAAGAATGCCGTACACCGTGCCGGACTGCTCGCCCACATCATCTTTGAAGGAGCCTTTTTTGCTGAGGATGCCGACAAAGCGGCCGCGAAGCGTCTGAGCCTCATTGAGACTTCCGGAGATGTCGCCCACGGTACGATAGGTATCCCAGCTCCCGACTTCGGCGCTCGCCGAAGCCTGAAAATCTGCTGTCGGACGTTTGCGGACTGCATTGATAGTGCCGCCGGGTTCTCCGTTTGACTGCGTCAGTCCCGTCGGTCCGCGGACCACTTCAATGTGGTCATAAATCGCCAGATCGGTGAGCGATTGGGCGTCGCGGTATGGGTTCCCGCTGGCGCCGCCGCTCACTGTGGACGAAACGCCGTCTTCCTGAATCTGGTCGACATAAAAACCGCGCGAGAGAAAGCGAGTCGTACCGGAATTCTGAATAACGGTGATGCCGGTGGTTTTGCGCATGGCTTCACTCATGTCCGTAATCCCCTCATCCTCGATTCGGGTCATCGTGACGTTGGAAACCGACTGCGGTGTTTCCCGAGGCGACAGCGCCAGCCCGGTAGTCGTACTCATGGCAGATGACTTATAGGTCGAATTGCGTTCGGTTCGGGTACTGATGTCAGTGGCAGTGATCGTGACGGCGCCGAGGTCGACCGGATCTTCCTCAGCCCATGCGGGAAAAGAAACACAGGCAGCTGCAACTGCTGCGGCGAGAGCAGATTTTGAGAGTGTCTGATAACGGACAGGCATGATGTTGTAGTTTGCTGATAGTTCGAGGGATTTCATTCAGGACTGCGAATGCATACAATCCCGAATACAAACGTAACTGAATGTTATTATCACAAATACGAATCATTCCCAGCCGCATTTATTAATATTTGTTACATTGTGTAATCCCCTCTTGCAGTCCATCCATTATTAGTAGAAACCGATTTGCGGCTTCTTGCGGCCCTCCTCCTTCATCTCAACTTCGCCCTCGAGCCGAGTCACGAAATCGGCCGTGTTCTTTAATGGATTAAACCGCCCGCCGCGGCGAACCGCGGCAAAATCGCCCGGGGTCAGTCCGTCGAGCCGCTCGAGCCGGGCAAGATCCGCGGCACTGATTTCACCAAGAGCAAGCTTTCCCGCGCAGCATTTCGCAAATTCAACCGTCTGCTTCGTCGTCATGGGACGAAATTCGGCCTTCAGATCAAAGCGGCGCAGCGAAGCACGGTCGATCTCTTTGAAGAGATTCGTCGTGGCGCAGAAGATGCCGGGGAAACTTTCCATTTGGGTGAGGAGCTCATTGACCTGAGACACTTCCCAGGAAGCCCGAGCGTTCGCTCGGTCCTGAAGGAACGAGTCGGCTTCGTCAATGAGGAGCACCGCCCCCTGCTGGCGAGCACTGTGAAACGCGGCGGCAATGAGCTTTTCCGTCATGCCGACATAGGGCGACAAGAGGTCGCTCGCGCGTTTAATCACGAGCGGCATATCCAGACGGGCTGCCAGCCACCGGACATACTCGGACTTGCCTGTCCCGGGCGCCCCGTAGAGGCAAAGCCGCCCCGAACGGGTGCGTTTAAGTCCCTCTGCGATGGCGTCAAGATCAGCGTCGGTATTGACAAACGCAGTGCTGTACATGTCTGACACATTGTTTAAGGCTGCGGGGAGCTCCTTGCCGAACTGCGCCATGAGGGTAGCGTTAATGAGTTTTTCAGCTGTTTCATCCGCATCCACCTCGCCCGACAAAGTCTTCACTACGCCGGCCGTTCTGGCGGCAACGCCGGGTGACAGTTCTTCGCAGGCCGCGCAGCGGTCAATGAAGTGTTCTGACACGGCGCCGTCAAACGCCTTGCGGCAGATGCGCCGGCGCACGCTTTCGGGCGGAATCGGAACTTCGAGCACCACATCGAATCGGCGCATCAGAGCGGGATCCATGGACTCGGTGGAATTGCAGGCCCAAATCGTAGGCACCGGCGCCGTCTCGAGCGTCTTATTGAGCTCAGCTTTATTGGTGCGGGCGGTCGTTGCCATGCCGAAGACGGAAATGAGTCCTGCATTGCAAACGTCATCAGCCTCATCGAGCAGAAGCATCGTATGAGACGTGTTGGCAAAGAGTCGTTCCCCGCAGTGCCACCGCGTCAGGCGATTGTTTTTGTCGCTGCGATAACCGTTGTCCGGCCCGCTTTTGGGACTCACTTCAAAGAGCGCCGACCCCGTTTCTTTGGCCAGCAGGCGAGCGAGCTCCGTTTTGCCCGTTCCCGGGGGACCGTAAAGGAGCACGTTGACGCCCTGCCGATGCTCTGCCAAAGCTTTTTTAAGGTAGGGCAGCAGGTAGGATTCAATTTCCGGCTGATGGCTGAAGTCCTTGAGCGTCAAGATGGACTGCGGCGCCGCGGTGACGGCATGCGCAAACATCTCCTCGAGCGTCTGCGGAATCGTAAAGATGGTGTCGAGCAAATCCCCGTCATCGAGAAAGCTAATCTGATCTTCAAAATCCGGGGTCCTGCTGTTAATGCCGCTGATCAGTCCGGTATTCCACAATGTTTTCGATTTTGAAAAAACAGTTTTGCTGACTTTGCGGCCGAATGCGGCCGAAAGCACTTCAACCACCAAGTCAAGTCCGCGGCGCTCATAGTCATAGGCATTGCAAATAGAGCGCAGTCCGGCAAAATGTTTGACGACCGCCAGAAAGGCCAGCGTTTCAAGCTCATCACGGGTCAGATCAAAAGCTTCGGCAATGAGACGGATGTTCCGGCCGAAAGTGGAAGGCAGCCCGGCAACCATGTCCTCCGCAGACGCCTCCGCTGTTGAGATATCGCCATTGCCGAAGACCAATTTTCGGCAGAATTCGAGCGCCCGCGGTGCCGTGCGTTTAAAGCCCAGCTGCTTCAAGCGCTGCGGGATATCTTTTCCGAGCGAACCAAAATCTTCATCCTCCCAGACGCATGTCACCGCTTCCCCGGCGACTTCAAAATCGGCAAAGCGCTTATCGAGATCCTTTTCAGCAGCGACGATGGCCCGGGCCGTGAGCGGACGCAACTTGAGTTTGTCGTCGCCGTCATCGTCGTCGTCATCGTCATCTACGCTGAAAGCTTCACTTTCGATGGTTCGGGCCTTGGTGAGTTCCGCCAGCCATTGGAGTTCGATATTGAGAAGCCCCTCGATACGCGTGCCGTGAATCGTCCGCATTCCATCGGCATCTAACCGCATCCATGCTTTGGTGCAGGCCATGAGGCGCACAACCCAACGCTCAATGGTGACCGAATCAGCCAATTTGACATTGCCGTCGGTAATGTACTCAAAGCGCTTGTCATTGCTGCCCAGATAAATAGTGGTACACGTTCTTCTGCGTTTGCGCATTGCTTTTTTCCTTCCGGATGTCGGGTGAGACGACTGCTCAGAGCGTCTCTCCTCACTCCGTGTTTTGATTTATTTCCTTCTGACAAGATCATTATCTGCACGCCTGCGTCGATCTTAGACGCATAAAGACAATCAAAGCATGAAGGCCAATGCGCCCGACTCAAAGCGCTGAGCGGCCCCAAGAGGAAGCGCCTGGTTTAAAATTGCACTCTTTGCTTCAGATTCAGCAGCCGGGCAGTGCGTTGAAACGCCGATTGCGCCTGAGCAAAAATGTAAATACAAAACCAAGGCATAGGACGACGCGCATGGCGACCTTCACGAGCGGCATCAGTTGGGAAACGGATGAGTGGTTCCGCACGTTTTCGGAATCCTTTCCCCAATACACCCAGCCGGGCATCTGGATAGCAGCTGAGGAGCGCCTTGCCTCGCTTCGGGGAGCTAAGCTCGAATGGGATGCCACTACCCGAACAGTGCGCCTGAAGCTTAAAAATTCACGCGGACAGCCTTATACGCTTGCCATGCATTTCTATCCGGGTGCCGTGCATGCTGCCGCCCCGATCGTTGAAGCTGCAGCCAAGATTCCGGGCCTTCTGGAATGCCTTCGGGCGGGCGACCTGCCTGCGCCGCTCCTTGAAGCCATTAATGCTTCTGGGCTCGACATTTTCATGCGCCGTCCCGGCTCGATTCAATTTGATCCCGGCATGATGTCGAGCGAATGCGCGCTCCTCATTGCCGCTTTCATGCATGATTTGGAGCTCGATCCGGGGCGCTGGTTCAAATTTATCGGCATCGACTTTCAAAAGAGCGCCGATGAAGCGCTTTCAGCCGAGGGCGTTAACCATGCTGCTCCTCAGTCTCCAGATGGTCCCGCTGCAGAAACGCTCTCCGAAGCCCAAACGAACGCGGCGTCGGCCGCCCATGCTCAAGAGCCGCTTTTTGCTGCGGGCGAAGCGCTCACAGGCACCTTCCCCTTCGCCGATCTTGAGGACGATGCGCTTCGGCTGAGCGCAGACATTGCGCCAGCCGATATTCCGGACTTAGGCGCAGAGGCCAATCTCACGCGTCTGCGGCTTTGGCAGGTTCCGGGCGTACCGATGCTCTCGCCCACGATTGTTTCCGCACTGCCGTCCTCTGGGCTCTCTGCTGTTCAGGCTAAGCGTTCCTGGTGCGCTTTCGGCGACATTGAGGCGCGAACCTTCATGCAGAACCTCCTCTCGGCAGCATCGCTCACCGCGGACGAAGCCCTGAAGATGCTCGCCCGCCGCGAGGCTCGACAGGAGCGGCTCGGTACCGCTTCTCCCAACAGCAAATGGACTCGGTTTCTGCTCACCACCATTGAGAAGGAGCCGTCCGCGGAACTCCCCTCCTTGAAGCTCCTCTCAGGGCACCACCCCTGGGACCGCATAGTGTTTGCCCTGCAGACGGAAGACCAGTCGGTCCATTGGGCTGAAGAAAGCGGCGACATGATCATGGCGCTTCTGATCCCGACCCGCCGGGATCTGGCGGGGGCGGATGCCTCGTTTGTCGTCTGGCGCGCACTCGCTGAAGCGGCTGGGGCGAATTTTGCGGGCCCCCCCGGGCGCGCCGTGAGCGCAGATTTTGGCGGCCCGCGCTGTGCTGCCGCTCCCTGCCCCGGCGCATTACGAATCCGACGCTGCGGATCAGTCCGCCGACGGCATGTGTGTCTATTGGCATCCCGCACTGAATGCGCCGGGCGTAAAGAACCTCCTCGCGCAGGTGAGTGCTTTAATCGGACCGCTCCTCCCCCTGCAGCCGCTCGCACCGCAGTGCCGAGCCTTTGCCGGCCTCAGCGATCACCCCGACGCGCCCTATGCGGGCGTTTATCTTGCGCTCACGCTCCTCATTACTTCGCTCATGCGGCATACGTCCAAGCGAAACCGGGAGATAGCGCGTCACCTCGTCGGGCGCCGCGTGCGCAGTACGCTCACCGGCGAGGGTTTTGCTCCCAATGCCGCATCGCTGCCGGACCTGAAAAACGTTTTGGCGGGCTTTTTCGCACTCCCCATCGCCGGCGCGGCGCTTCCGGCCAAGCTCCTCTTGACGGGCGTACTCGAAAACGGCGCACTGAAGCTCACGCTCAGTCTTCCCCCGCGGCAAGGTCCGCGCAAGGGTGAACCGCTCACGCTCGCTGACTGGGATGGCACTGAAGGGAGTGCGGCTGGCGCAGGCCCCAACAGCATTGTTCGTGAGGCCCTGAAGCTTCTGGCGGCGGATTACCCGCTTTTTGCTGAATTCGGTCCGAACTTCGATCAGCCGAGCCGGATTGAGCGCAGCCGCTGGGAATACTTTCTCTTTACCGAGCTCCCGGAGCTTTCTGCCTGCGGTGTCGACGCGGTGCTGCCTGAGAGCATGCGGCGGATCGAAAAACCCGAAATCGTCCTCACGGCGGCGGCGCCCGGCAATGCCAGAATGCAAAAGCGCTTGGCCACTCAGGGCATGCTCAATGCCGCAGCGCTTGCAGACTTCCGCTGGGAAATCGCGGTGGGCGACGAACGCATGACGCTCGCTGAGCTTCGCGCACGCATCAATCAAGAGGGAGAACTCCTCACCTCCGGGAGCGCGCTCTTTCACCTCACTAAGGAAGATCTGGACCGCTTGGTGGCCGAATGGGCGGAAGCTCAGAAGAAGGAACTTTCCAACTGGGACAAGCTCCGCGCCCTGCTTTCAGGGTCCTCCAACGGCCGACGGGTAGAAGCCGCCGAGGCGCTCCTTGAGCGCATTCGCGAATCGGCTGCCGTCAAGGAACTGCCGCCCCCAGTGGAACTCAATGCGGTTCTTCGCCCCTATCAGATCCGCGGCTTCTCGTGGCTCGTTCAGAATGCCATGCTTGGGCTCGGATCCCTTTTGGCTGACGACATGGGTCTAGGCAAAACAGTGCAGGTCATTGCCTGCGTTGCAGAACTTAAAGCCCGCGGAGAACTTGACCGCGGCAAAGTTCTGATCGCCGCGCCCGCGTCTCTCCTCGTCAACTGGGAGCGCGAGATTGAGCGCTTTGCGCCCGGCCTCACGGCGCAGATCTATCACGGCAAGGACCGCACGATCTTTGCGCTCGACCATAGCCGCCCGGACGTCATCATCACGTCTTACGGCATTTTGAAGCGCGAACTCCCGCAGCTCTCGCAGATGCAGTTCCGTCTCTTGGTGCTCGACGAAGCCCAGGCGGTAAAGAACGCCAAAACCGGCCAGGCGAAGGCCGCACAGGAATTTCCTGCTGATTCCGTCATCGCGCTCACGGGCACGCCGGTTGAAAACCGGCTCGCAGAGTACTGGTCCATCTTTTCTATTGTGGAGCCCGGTCTCTTGGGGTCGCCCGCGCAGTTCCGACGTGATTTTGTCATGCCGATTGAAGAACATCGCGACCGAGCAGCGATTGACCGGTTCCGCCGCATTACGTCGCCCTTTCTCCTCCGCCGCGTGAAGACGGACCCGGGCATTCTCGATGAACTCCCTGAAAAGAATGTGGTCGACTACTTCACGACGCTCACGCCCAAGCAGGTGGCGCTCTATGAAGAATGCCTCAAGGCCAATCTGGAGTCGCTCGAAACCCTTGACCGCGAATCCCGCGAGCAGGAAGCCGCGGGCGACAGGCTCCATGCGGCGCAGGCGCGGCTCTCACGCCGCGGACAGATTCTGCGCATGATTCTTAACCTTAAGCAGATCTCCAATTCGCCCTCGCAGTTCCAAAAGGAATTTGTCGATAAACCCGACTCCGGCAAGGCTGAAGCGCTCCTTGAGCTCCTACGCCGCTGCCGCCAGTCTGGGCGGAAGGCCCTTGTCTTTACGCAGTTCCGCGAAATGGGCGAACGCCTGGTTCGATGGATTGAAGATGCCACGGGCCGCAAGCCCGAATTTCTCCACGGCGGTGTGCCCGCGGCCAAGCGCATGGAAATGGTAGATGCCTTCCAGAACAACCCGGACTCGGAAGTCTTCATTTTGTCGCTCAAGGCGGGCGGCACGGGTCTGAACCTCACCGCCGCCTCCGCCGTCATTCACTATGACCTTTGGTGGAATCCGGCTGTAGAAGATCAGGCCTCGGACCGGGCATGGCGAATCGGTCAGCGCCGGGATGTGGTGGTCTATCGCTTCATCACGGCCGGCACCTTTGAAGAAAAGGTGAACGAAATGCTTAAGAAAAAGCGTGAGTTGGCCGACCTTGCCGTCGGTGTCGGCGAATCCTGGATCGGTGACCTGACAGACGACGAAATTAAGTCCATCTTTTCGCTTTCTTCGTCCGGCATTTAAGGCTCGAACCTGAACCATCGAATTGGACCCCGAGAGCCATGGACAAGAGCATTGCGCTATATCTCTTCGTTTCTTTCGTTGCCTGCATCACGCCGGGATCCGGCGTGCTCTACACGATTGCAAGCGGATTTCGCGGCGGCATGAAGTGCGTTTTGGCGTCTCCGCTCGGCACGTGTTTGGGGTGTTCATTAATGTCAGCGCTTTCCGCTACGGGGCTTGGCGCCCTGATAGCCAATTCCCCTGCGGCATACAACGTGCTTCAGGTGGTCTCCGCACTGGTATTGGTGTGGTTCGGCCTTCAGAGCTGGCGCTCGGGCGCGCTTGATCTCTCTGCAGCCAGTGATTCGGCCGCGCGTGAGGGGCTGCGTTCCGGCCAGGAGCGCTTCACATTCCGGAAGATTTTTTGGGGCGCCGTGGTTCTGCAGGCCTCCAACATCATGCTGATTGTGTTCCTGCTCTCACTGATGCCGCCCTTTATCCGCACGGATCAGCCCTATCTGCCCCAAGCGGTCATGCTTTCGGCGCTTTTTGTGCTCGTCTGCTTCGTCGTGCATTTGGGCTACAGCTGGATCGCCGCTGCCGGCGCCAAGCGGCTCGCCGGCCCAAAGTTCTCCTTTTGGCTCAACCGCATCAGCGCCGTTCTTTTCTGGCTCCTTGCGGTGAGTGTTATCTGGAACGCCTTTTTCAAGAGCTGAAAATTCGCGTTGGCATCGTGCGGTCTGCCGCAGATCCATGCCTTGGAGCATTACTGTCCTCCTCACTGACGGCGCGATTGGGCTGGTTATCTCCCGCATCCGTTTATGGTGTTCGCTCAATCAGAAAAGTACTGACTTCCTGAAACGCCGGCAGAGAGCGACATCGGAATACGAAAATTCCTGCGTTTTGATCACCAAAATAACTAGGCTGAAATATCTATTTTCTCCTTTTTTTGCATTTACATAAAAGAAACAAGATCTAATGTCATTGACTTTAAACGGCGGACTCTTTTAGGCTTTGTAAACCATCTGTTCACCCCCCAAGCGGCAGCAGGCACATCGAAGTCCGATCTTTAAGAGGATCCTTTCCCATTGCTTTGATGTCTGCTCTGCCGTCCAAAAGACCCCATAAAAATGCTGCTTTCTTTGCGGCTCAGCCGGAGTATTTAATGAAGCGAAACCGAGTCGGCATTGCCCTTTCCGCTGTAGGCATTCATGCGTCCATCGGCAGCGTCTATGCCTGGAGCGTACTGACGAAGCCTGTGATGGCAGAGATGGGCATCTCGCTCTCGAGCACGACCTGGGCGTTTTCCATCGCCATTTTGTTTCTCGGGCTGTCTGCGGCGTTCCTCGGCAAGTTCGTTGAACGCATCGGCCCTCGTGCTTCGGGCCTCCTTTCCATGCTCTTTTTCTGTTCCGGTCTGATCGGCACTGCGCTCGCCGTTTCGATGAAGAGCGTCGCGCTCCTCTATTTCTTTTACGGTGCTATCGGCGGCATTGGGCTCGGCATCGGCTATATCACGCCGGTTTCAACTTTAGTCAAATGGTTCCCCGCTCGCCGCGGATTTGCAACCGGCCTGGCCATTATGGGGTTCGGCTTTGCTTCGCTCATCGGCGGGCCGCTGATGCAAAAGCTCACAGCCCTCTATGGTCTATCAGCGAACTTTCTCATCATGGGAGGGGCTTACGCGGTAGTCATGACGCTCTCCTCGCTCTATTTGATGCCTCCAAAAGCCGGTGAAACGGTAGATCTCACCAAGCTTTCCGACGATGCATCGGAAAAACTGAAGAAAGCCGCTGCCGCCCAAACCGGCAGACAGTACACGCGCCGCGAAGCCGTCCAGACCTGGGAATTTTGGTCGCTTTGGTGGCTTTTCTTCACCAACATCACCTGCGGCATCGGACTCCTCGCCGTAGCGTCTCCGATGGCTCAGGAAGCCGTCGGCATGAATGCTGCCGGTGCTGCCGCCCTCGTGGGCGCCATCGGCATCGTCAATGGTCTTGGCCGGCTCGCCTGGTCCACGCTTTCCGATTGGATGGGACGTGCCGCGACCTATGTGCTTTTCTTTGTGATTGAAACGGCAGCTTTCTTTGCGCTCGCCCAAACCCCGTCGGAAGCCTTTTTTTATATCCTCGTTCTCACAATCATCAGCTGCTACGGCGGCGGTTTTTCCTGCATGCCCGCCTTCCTTTCGGATTTGTTCGGTGTTCGCCAGCTCTCCTCCATTCACGGCATCATGCTGACAGCTTGGGCTCTGGCCGGCATTGCCGGGCCGATGCTCTTATCCGTCATTAAGGAAACGACCGGGAGCTACCACCAAACGATGCTGGTTTTTGCCGGTTTGATGTCGGCTGCCCTCGTTCTGTCCGTCATCTTGAAAGTGAAGAGCACCAAATACTGAGGAATGGGCTATTGGCCAAACGCGCTCTTTTTATTCGAATGGTCGTTTTAATTCAGAAATATTCTTGAGCAGAAATGCATTCTGCACTGAAAATGAAGTCGTCAATACCAGCCTGATTCAAATAGGGATGAGCTGAAAAGACGGCTTCAGCAGTACCGCAGGCGTCAGCCTTGTCAAGTACGGGCGGAAATGATTTCGGCCATCGTCAGACTGAACAAAAATCGGCTCGTGCAATCCGCATGGGCCGCAGCAAAAGTGCTCCAGAAGCTTTCCGAAAGGTCGAGAAAGACCGGCTCGTCGTCCTTGCGGCCGCCTTTGACCGCTTTATGCATCAATGCTTTTTTTGAGAGACCGTTCGGGCGCTTAAAAGCGACGGCATTCTTACGGCATGCCGCCCAACCGCAAATCGTTTTGTCCGCGCAAAAGCCGCAACGCCCGGAGATGCGGCTTACTGGTTAATGCCGCCGTCCTCCTGCGCTCTGGAACTAAACACCGATCCCTGCAGACCTTTTTTGGCGACATAGGCTTCTACCCACCGCTTAACGCTTGTCTGTGATGCCCCAGTCATTTCAGACACTTCTTTGAGGGTATGGCCGGTCAGCCGCAAACGGACAGCCTTCTCTTTGATGTAGCGGTTATAGCGAAAGAGCGACGGCGAAATTTCCGTTTTGAAAGTGCCCTTTTTCCAAGCGTTTGACCAGTCCTTCACCGTATTGGCCGGAATATTGAGCATCCTTGCAGCCCGCACGTAACCGAATCCGGCTTCAAAGAGCTTAACGGCGCTTCCGCGAAGCTGGGCTGGGTTGCAGTACTTCGGACGCAGCCGGTTGCGCACGGACGTTTCGGGCGGAGATGAGGGAGCAGAGAACGGCATTTGAACCTCGCAATCCGAATTCAAGATAAAAAAAGCCCGTCCCCCGCACAGGCGGCAGACGGGCGCGAGATGAGAGGCGGGATCGAACTGCCGGGCAGCCCGTCTCACCTCAGTTCATTGGTTGTTCACCCGCCTCCGCCGACCCTTGGAGTACGGCCGACGGAGGCTTGGAGCTCACGACTGAGGAATAAGTTCCTCAATTCGATGCGCGTTCTTTAGAACGTGTAGCGAGCGTTGGCGTTGAGCGAGTTGTTCAGACGATCGTCGGAACCGGCCGTGAGACCGTAGTTCACGCCGAACGTCCAGGCACCCGTCTGGGCTTCAACACCGAGCGTGGCACGGATCGGGTTGGAGTCAACAGCGCGGACAACGTCCTTGACGCCGCCGAAGTACTTCGCTTCAGCATCCTTGTCGCCGAAGGTCGGGACAACCGAGAGATCAACCATCGGAGCAACCTTCCAGCCGTTCGTGTCGAACGTTCCCGAGAAAGCGACGCCGAGCGGCATCTGGTAGACGGTCATCGTTTCGTATTCGGCGCCGTACTTCGAGTCATCAAGATCGATGCGGGTCATGCGGATGCCGGCATGCGGGACGACGTTGAGAGCGCCGGCCTTCACGAGGTATTCCGTTCCGACACCGAAGGTGATGACGTCAGCGTCCTGGGATTCCTTCCAGGTCTTCGTAACGCCGTTCATCTTCAGATCATTCTTAACCTGGGTGTAGCCCAAGTCAGCCTTGACGTTGAAGTCGCCGAACGTCTGAGCCGCGTAGAGGCTCACGCCGTAGAAGTCGGCATCGTTTTCGACCTTGGCAGAACCAATACCGACGGAGTTGCCGTCAGCCTGACCGACGTTAAAGGCGAGCCCGAGCACGCCGCCGCAAGCAGCGGTGTAGTCGAAGCCCAGAACAGCACCGTAGATATCGGCTTCATAGCCGGCACCTTCGCCGTAAATACGCTTGGCTTCGTTCTTCGTACCGAACACGTCAACCCACGGCGTAAATCCTTCGGTGCGCGGAGCGTTCAGATTGGCGAGCGAAGTACGACGATCGAGGGCAGCAGTCACCTGATCGTTAATATCCAGCGTCGTGCCGAATACACCGCCCGCGATCGCGAGTTCAGAAGCGATGTCGAGCTGATCGAAGTACGTTTCCATGGCGGAAGCAATGTACTTCGAATGTTCTTCGCCCGTAAGTCCAAGTTCATCAGCGCGGTCAGTCACTGCTTCGTTATATGCAACCGTCTTGAAAGCCAGTTCGTCGACGATTTCATTCTGGCCGAAAGTCACGTTGTCTGCTGCGTCTTTCGCGAGTGCAGCGACATTCAGTTTTTCAATTTGCTTGATTTTATCTTTGTTGGGGCTGAACGTGATGACACCATCTACGAGACCATTAGTGACGGTCGACTCGTAGTCTTTTTCGCCGTAGAACCAATTGCCAAAGTCAACCTTCGCTGTTGCAGTACTGCCTGTCTGAGCCACACGAAGGGTCTTCTGGCCGGCTTCACCTTCAAGCGCTGCGGCAGTCACATTCGTGAGCTTAATAGCCTTCAAAGTCTGCGAAGTCAGCGTATTGCCGAGGACACCCGCTTCGGCCGTGAATCCTTCAGAAGCAGCAACCTGAGCGACGTCGATCAGGTAGTCCGTAGCCTGGGCGGGTTCAGCCGAGAACTTAGCCTGTTTCGTCAGATAGACAATGTTCTTGCCGGCAAGTTCGTGAGCATCATAAACGGAGGACACAGCAACTTCTGCAGCCTGAGCATTCGCACCGACCGCGAGAATTCCTGTATCTTTATCGGTTGCACTGCCGTTAAAGGTAATTTGATCAACTTTAACCGCATTGGCAAACGGGTCCACAGAATCAGCAGCGGGAGTTGCCTTGCCGGTTGCGGTGGTCGCAGCTTTGTTGCCGAGCACCGCCAGGATACCGTCGGTAATCGTGGCGCTGCCGGTGAGGTAAGAAGTCGTCAGATCGCCGCCGTCAATCGCAAGCGTACCTGCGTTAGCAATACCGGTAATCGTGAAGCTGCCGGCTTCGACTGCGAGCTTGCTGCCGGTTTCAACCGTCACTTCGCCGGCAATAGAGCCGGTCTTTTCGGCTGCTTCATAACCGAGCGTCAGACCATTTGTGCCCTTAACCGTAACCGTCTTGACGCCGGTGCCGAAGAGGACACCGTCGTTGCCGGCAAGCGTAACGCCAGCCGACGAGCCGTCGATCGTCACGGTTTCAGCATCAGTCTTGACATTGGCGACAAGAACCGCAGCGGTAGGTGTCAAAGTAACAGCTTTATCGGTTGCAGCGGCCGTAACGGTCGTGGCGGGACTCTTAAGGCCGCTCGAAGCAACATCCGAGAACTTCAGGTCTTCACCGGCCGTATTGGAAGTGACAACGGTGTTGAGCATCGTCAGCTTGCCCATTGCCGCGGCAATCTTGTTGTACTCATCAAGCTTGAGCGTACGGTCTGCAGTATCGAAGACATTGCCGCTGTCACCAGTGCCGTTCAAGGCAGAGCCGAAAGCAGTAATCGTGGCAGTCGAAATCTCAGTTTTGTCAGAGTTATATGTCAGCGCTACGAGGTTTTCCAAACCGGTGTAGATACTGCCGGTATTTACGAAATTAGCATCCGTAAGCGCAGTTTGGGTGGTCTTGACGGTTCCGGTGATGTTGACAGTACCGGCATTCGTCAACTTGGCGTTCGCGCCGATGGCCGAAATATCGGTGATATTGAGCGTGCTGCCGCCCTTAACCGTAACATCACCATTAGAGAGATTCAGGTCGGCAATCGTCAGCTTGCCATTCTTCTCCGCGGAACCGATGGTAAGGGTTGAGGGAGTGTTGTTTGCGACTGTTTTGGAAGAACCGAATTCAACCTTGTTGAAAGAATAGTCGCTGGTGACCGTGACATCGGCCTGAGCGTCTTTACGTCCGATCTTCAGATCGCCTTCGTACTTGGTGCCGGCAACCCGAAGTTCGCCGCCTGCGAGATTCCAAGTACCATAATTCAGGAGCAGACGGTCATTCTCCTTGGAGCTGCTGGACGATTTCGAATTCAGCGCAGCAAGATTCAGAACACCGCCTTCGAGATTCACTGTTTGGGCAGTAAAGTTGACCGGAGTCTCATACGGTTGGAACACGGTGTTGACCGTGCCGCCCTGAATGGTCAGAGTGTCAACGTCAAGGGTGCCAGTATTGTTCATCGTGCCGCTCTTAACCGTAAGAGTCGGAGCCGAGAATGTACCAGCATTGCTGATCGTACCGCCCTTAAGCACTAAGTCATTATGAGCAACAGAAAGAGTACCTTTTTCAGCGACGGTGATTTCGCCGCCTGTGACAGTGACGGAACCCTTGGACCAAGTATCTGAAGTGGCGGAAGTAAGGACTTTGCCGTCACTACTAAGCTGCTTTTCGGCGAGCAGATAGAGATGGGCGTCGTCATTGACTTTGATCACGCCCCCGCCGATTTGGATGTCACGGGACATCAGAAGGGCTGAACCGTCAACATTGACGTTTGTACCTTCAAAAGAGAGCGGTTGGGCGTATTCCTCGCCGTTAGCGTTAGAGAAAGTGCCGAGCGTCATCGTTGAAACGATGGCGTAGTTCGTTTCTGTGCCTTTTAAGTTGAGCGTACCACCCTGGAACTTCATTGTGGCGGGAGTGTCACCACACCCGCCGCCGCTCCAAAGAGCGGCCAGC
>OBXI01000732.1_pt1 | contig 27230 bp, 24 predicted proteins | sample 1538161 | NCBI WGS metagenome assembly OBXI01 (sample SAMEA2580142, study PRJEB22360) | human gut metagenome | biome: human gut; feature: human-associated habitat; material: faeces | place: Denmark | collected 2008/2010 | reverse complement strand
GTGAAACAGAATGATATCATCTAGCGGTACTTCGTACCGTTAAAAATGGAATAGCAGTTCCGCAGTAGCGGAACTGGCATTCCGTTTAAGCATAATTTGCAGGAAGGGAGCGTGATAGCATGGCTTTACCAAAAGAGAATACTTATACAATAGATGATATTTATGCACTTCCGGATGGTGAACGTGCAGAGCTGATTAATGGACAGATTTATTATATGGCACCACCGAGCAGAAAACATCAGGATTTATCCATGGAGCTTTCCGGTACTATCAGAGAGTATATACGTTCCCATAAAGGCAGCTGCAAGGTATATGCGGCTCCATTTGCAGTATATCTGGATGAAACATCTGATACCTATGTTGAACCGGATATTTCCGTTATCTGTGATAAGAATAAGCTGGATGATCGGGGATGTAAAGGTGCTCCAGACTGGATTATAGAGATTGTTTCTCCGTCTAGCAAACAGCTTGATTATCTTATAAAGTTGCTGAAATATCAGGCATCAGGTGTCAGGGAATACTGGATTGTAGATCCGATGAAGAATCGGACAATTGTATATAACTTTGAGCATAACAGTATTGATGAATATTCTTTTGAAGATATTGTACCGACAGCAATATACAAGGATTTGTCTATTGATTTTAGAAATCTGGATTTGTGAGTATTATGACAGATTATAATAATGCTTATCTAAGTTGGATACACATGAAAAAATAATGGCTGTAGAGACATGCTATCTCTACGGCAGTATTATATGGAAAATGGTAGCAATAAAAAATGATACCGGATTGAGCATGATAAAACTCAATCCGGTATTTTACGTTACTATTACAATCCTGAAGCTGTTCTAATATAGGTATCTAATGCCAGTTTACTTATTTTTCATGAACTTCCCATTCTGAATCCTTTAATAGTTCCATTATTAAGTAATTCATAGATTCTGTTTTTTCCAACGCTGAGATATTCAGCAACTTCAGCAACGCTCATAATAGTGTTTATATCATTGCTTTGATCTGTGTCCATTCTATAATAGTTTTTCATATTACCTCGTCCTTTCTCATCTCTATTAGCATCATTATTTTTACTATAGTGTTAATGGGTACATATTTTTACAGTTCATGTAACAAAAAAATGAAAGCTCAACAGAGTTGTAAAAATATGTAGAGATAAAGAGAAAAATTACAAGATTTATTACAAGCAAAAAAGAGTTATCAAATGTGATTACGAGTTTATAGGAGCGTAGCGAATGCAAAGTGACTTGTAAATTTCTTTAACTTTATAGATTCAGATAAAAGAAATTAACACCTAAGTCGTTTTTCGCCATACAGTTATCACATTTAACGTATTTTGCATGAATAAGATGATTTTTTCTGTATTTATCGGAAAGAGGATAATATGGATCTGATAGAAGCTAATATGGATACTAAACAGACAAGAGATAAACCCCAAATGAAAATTGATTATATCAAAATACGAAATAGATTGAAGCATAATATAGAATGTATGTCAATAGAAGAATTTATACATAGGGTAGGTGAACGTTATACTGCGTACGGAATAGCACTTCTGGATGGAAATGGTGGAAAAGAAGAAAATTTTGTGAAACAACGTTTATTAGCCTTGGATTTTGACGAAAAACCATCATATGAAACATTTATAAGTATATGTAATAAATATAATCTCAGATATACATTTGCATATCGCACGTTAAGCTGGCAAAAGACTGATCCACGTTTTAGAGCCGTATTTGTTTTGGATGAATGGGTTACTGACTCAAGGATTGCTAAAGCAATAACTATAATGTTGTTGAAAATGTTTACTGAAAGTAGTGGCGCAGAAGCAGATGAAATGTGTAAAGATCTTAGCAGAATGTTTCTGGGAGGAAAAGGAATTATAGATCAGTTTCCAGAGAATAGAATCAGTGTAATGGATGTGGTATATGCATTTCATGATTATTATCGAGCAGCGAAAAAAACAAATTATTCAAAAAGACTAAAGACTGTAGCTAAGGAGATAGGAGTAGAAATTGTTGATGGAGAGTTAGGAATATACGAAAAAGATCGTATGCCAGATAAAGTAAAAAATATGGATATGATTGAAGATGGTAAAATTGTGATGATTCTTCCTGCAAAAGAGAATAAAGAGCAGAAACAGCATACCGACAAGAATCATTACCAAAAAAATACTTCTGACATAGATGATAAAAAAATATACGAGATATCAGGAGTAGATCCACAGTCTTTACAGTCAATGTGTCCTTTGCTCAAAGATTACGTATGCGAGAAAAGAGATTTGTCACACGCTCAAAAATTTCTCCTTATGACTAGTCTTTTGCATATAAAGGGTGGAAAAAAAATATTTTTTGATCATTTACCTGATAGCAGAAGTAAATGGAAGAGAGATTGGAAATATAGTGAAGAATTAGATTATTTACCACAAAAGTGTTCGAAAATTAGTTGTCCATATACTGCTATTTGTCATGCAACTTCGTTGTATGACAATGCAGGAAGTAAAATAAGAAGCGTATCATGTATGGAATCATATTTTGAACTGGAAGATTGTGTATATGAGTTGAAAAAAACTCTGGAAAATACAGTAAATAAAACAGATAATGCACTTCATTTAATAAAGGCTCAGACGGCGATTGGTAAAACTGAAATTTATTGTGACTTGATTCAGAGAAGAAAAGATAAAAAGTTTCTAATAGCACTTCCTACATGCAAGTTACAGGAAGAAGTAGCGGAGCGGTTAAGATTAAAAGGTGTGGATTGCTACCAGACAAAAAGTATATATACAGAAGTTACAAAGTTGGGGTTGAAAGACTTAGAAGAAGAGCTCCAGGAAGCTTATGATAAAGGATATGGCCCTAGAATTATAAAAATTATAAGAAAGTATAAATCGGAAAACTATGATAATCTGACGGAAGAACAAAGGCAAATGTTGGATAAATTAACTGGAAGAAAAGATAATAGCAGTATTTTCAAAGAACGGTGTATTGTAACAACGCATTCATTTTTTCTGATGATGGATATGGCAAGTATACAGGATTACGAAGTTATCATTGATGAAGATATTCTTATGACATTATTTAAGGGTGTTTCTTCTATGTCACTGAGTGATCTTAAAGCAAACTCAAAATTAAAAAAAATATCAGTACATAATAAAGAATTACTAAACCAGATTTTGCAGATGCAGGATAAGGAGATGAAAAAAGTCAAATTTAACAAATTAAACGTAGTACAATTAGAAGAGATGTATAATCAAAGAGAAACAATAAAGGGATCGTTGCCAAAGCTATTAGAAAGTTCATATGTGGTTATGGATAAGCAGCATGAAGAAATCATTTTCATGAATAAGATAAATTTTCCTTTAAGAAAACTTATTATCTTATCTGCGACAATTAATGCCAAATTGTACGAAGACATGGTTCAGTCAGAACGAGAAATATTTTTTCAGGAAATTCATAAAGCTAGATATACGGGGAAGATAATACAATATGCAGCGCATACAATGAGCAGGAGTTTCATAAAAAATATTGGAATTAAAGAAACTTTACAAAAAGTAGAAGAGATAGTTTCCAAAGATCTTCCGATAATATCTTTTAAAATGATGGATGTGAATGATATATATTTTGGCAAAACAGAAGGTTTTGATTATTACAAAGGAAAAGATATTATCGTATTAGGTACTCCTCATAACCGACCAACATGGTATATGGTAGTTGGTGCGGCACTGGGATATAAGGTAGATGGAGGCCTGGGTAATAGGCGAGTTGAGAGAAATAACTATTCATTCCGAATTATGACATTTGCAGATGTGAATATGCAGAATTTACAATTAGCTTGTATTGAAGCAGAGATAGAACAAGCTATAGGAAGAGCAAGAATTTTGCGAAAGGACTGCACTGTGTATGTATTTTCAAATTATCCTTGCCAGCAGGCAGAGTTAAAACAGGATGCATATTTTAGACTTTCAGAAGAAGAGGAAGAAGAGATTGAAAATGATTTGGAGGATAACATAAAAATGACGGGAGTTACTGAAAACAGTTCTTCCGACATTCCTGAATCATAAAACCAAAATTTAATATTAATAATTTGAGTACATATAATTAGGAAATACGAACAAGGGAGCGGGTATGTATGATTGTATCATTCATGGGGCTGAAGAACTGTATACATAGCTGCTGGTTGAAGAATTTAGAAGTGATTCGGATTCTTTAACCGGGTGGGAATCAGTATTTTGTAGATAGGAATACTGATTGTTGTACAGGCTATATCGTATAGCTTGCACAAGGGTCGTATGTTCCACTGTTAGTTAAAAGGCCTTTTCTCCAAATGCGTAATGCATTTGGAGAGTTTTTATTGCTAGAGAAATGTATGTTTTATATGGTGAAAGCAATTTTATAAATGAGTTTATAATGATGTATTTTAAATAGGATTGATTTTTCTACATTCGATAAATATAATTATACGGAACAGAAATCATAATATTTAATTGGTAGTATTATGTATATTGAAAATGTGGATTTGTTCTGTTGATAAATATACTACAGAACGTTAGGTTAACAGTTATGGAGAGATTACGAAAGATGGCAAAAATATATTTCCGATACGGAGCAATGGGAAGTTCAAAATCCGCGAATATTCTGATGGTTCGTTATAACTATGAAGAACGTGGACAGTATGCAGTATTGCTAAAGCCGAGGACAGACAATAGAGATGGGAAACACGAAATCCGGTCTCGCATAGGATTGTCTGCTCCTGCTGAATATGTGGATGATTTTTTAAAAGAAATTTCAGAATCTTGGGATGGAAAAAGTGAGGAATATCTGTACCGTGGAAAGAAAGTTGATGCAGTTTTGGTAGATGAAGCACAGTTTCTTTTGGAAGAGGAAGTAGATACCTTATCGGATATTGTGGATTTTTTCGATATTCCAGTTATCTGTTATGGCCTGCGAACAGATTTTTTAAACCATCTATTTCCAGGTTCTAAGCGCCTTATGGAAATTGCGGATGTCATAGAGGAAGTTCCGACAGTCTGTTGGTGCGGAAAACGTGCACAATGCAATACCCGATATGCAGATGGAAAAATTGTAAAAGAAGGTGCGCAGATCATGCTAGGTTCTAATGAAAGTTACGTAGCACTTTGCAGGAAACACTATAAAGAGGGAAAATTGTGGAGGTAAGAGAAAAACAAGCAATTTAGAGATTGTTTAATAGCGCTTATTCAGTTGTATATTATAATGATGAATATACTAAGGAGAGGAAGTCAATATGAAAAATATATTAGCCGTATTTAATTGTGTACTTAAAGTTATGCATCCAGAAGAAAATTGGATGGAAGATGACAGATATTTTATGATATCGCATCAGGATTTATTTGCTACTTTAGAAGAAGCAGAACAGTATATTTCAGGCGTGTTTAATGAAGTGTATGGGAAAATCGATAATACCGAATGGCCATATAAGCTGGTGAATGACGAGTATGATATTTATATAAAAATACTTAATGATAAATTTGAGCCGACCGGATATGAACCAGATTCTGTAGATACGCTGACATTTGACCATGATATTAGATCGAATGATGAGTATCTGAAATATGTAGATTATGTGGAATATAGGTATGACTTCAAAACAAGAAAAAGCAAAAGATATGAGAATGTTTATGGATGTGAACCTATAAGGCGGGATATTGGAGATAGCAAAAAATATCCAAGCTTTAAAATAGGCGATATAGTAAAGCTTCAATATTCTGATAAATTATATGTTGTAAGCGGTGCTCCAACTATTAACAGTTTAAATAGAACTGTATGGAATCTGACATATTGTATACTTCCGTATATATGTGGTAAAGAAACCGATTTGTTTGTTGATGGTGAAAAAGAAGGAGTACATGAAAGCGAATTAGAACTTGTGTCTAAAGGTAATAATAAACATTTGCATTTAGATTATAAAAAGGGTACGTATATTATAACTGATAAAGATGTAATTGACACAGTATAAAGTGATTTGTTGGATAGAAAAAGTAAATATTTTAAATGATATATTATCATAGTGAAAGAGAGAAGTAGTTTTGACAGACTGCTTCTCTCTTTTAATTTTTGCGAAAGGAGAAAAATCATGGATTGGGCTGAAAGTATTGCAAAGATTGTAACTGAGCTTGCAAAGATGATCGGAGAGGTAATCAAAGACCATCAGAATAAATAAGGAAAAGAGGTGACAGTAGTGGAAAATGAGAAGCAAAAGGAGAAGAATGAACTGACAGAGATTTTCTGCCTGCGTTTAAATCTGGAGCAGAAACGATATAAAAAACGGATGATGAAAATGAGTCCTGAAGCGGTGTTTAGTAAGGCGTATGAGATTAATTGTATGCTTTCTATTTATGAAACGCTGATCGAGAAGTCAGAGAAGATGGAAACAGATATCCTGAAATGCCTGCTGGTGCTTCCGGATATCCTGCATTTCTTTTATCGCAGGTGGATGAAAACAGGGGATTCGTTTCAGATGGAACTGGAAAACAGCATGGAGCAGGGATTGAAAGAAATTGAAGCTATGTTAAATATCACAGAGGAGAAGGCAGCATGAAAAAGCGTGTCATTTGTGTACGGACCTGTATAGTGAAGGAAGGTTCTGTATTATATGGGAGTAAGGACGGAAAGAGAACGATCACATTACCAGAAGAGGCGGCTGAATTTGCTGCCTCTTTTTTCAAAGACTCAGATAAGGAAATGATCTATGTGTGTACTTTGAACGGGCATGGTGAGCCAGTGGCAATGGAAATGGTTGCAAAAGGCGGTGTGAATTACTGCCATGTAGATATGGCACAGATTTACAAGACTGCGATCATCAGCAATGCTGCAGGTATCATCTGTTTTCATAACCATCCGTCAGGTAGTATAGAGCCAAGCAAGGAGGACAGACTGCTTACGGAAAAAATGAAAACAGCAGGAAGATATCTGGACATCCCACTGCGGGATCACATCATTATTGGTGGGGATGGAGCATTTTACAGCTTCAATGAAAATGAAACAGAATACAGCTATGAATAAATACAAGATCAGAAAATTGGAGGAAAAGATTATGGCAGCTAATATTGAAACAATGTTTTATGTAAGAGAAACCCCATGGCATGGATTAGGAACAAGAGTACTTACAGCACCAGCATCTAAAGAAGCTCTGGAAGTAGCAGGGCTGAATTGGAAGGTAATCCAGGAGCCGGTATACACAGAAGCGAATGAACTGATTGAGGGATACAAGGCAAATGTAAGGGACAGTGACCGAAAGGTGCTGGGAGTGGTAACGAACCGCTACAAAGTCATCCAGAATGAAGAAGCATTCAGCTTTACGGACAGTCTGCTTGGTGAAGGTGTACGTTACGAGACAGCAGGTTCTTTGCAGGGAGGAAAAAAGGTATGGCTCCTTGCCAGAATGCCGCAGGATTACATTATCACAGGGGAAAGAATCAGTCCGTATCTGGTATTTTCCAATACCCATGATGGTTCCGGTGCAATCAAGGTGGCACTGACACCGATCAGAGTCGTGTGCAACAACACGCTGAACCTTGCTTTATCCTCTGCAAAGCGTTCCTGGTCTATGATTCATACCGGTGATATACAGGGGAAACTGGAAGAAGCCAAAGATACGCTATTTAAAGCAGAATCTTATATGGATGAACTGGGAAAAGAAATTGAGGATTTGAGAATGAAGAGAATGTCAGACCAGCAGGTACTTGATTATATTGAGATTTTACTGCCGCTGGATGAGAATATGACAGCACAGCAGAAGAAAAACATCATCCGTCTGCAGGAGGATATGAAGATGCGTTACTTTGATGCCCCGGATTTAAAGGGTGTAGGAAAAAATGCCTATCGTTTTGTCAATGCAGTATCGGATTTTGCCACACATGCAGCTCCATTACGAAAGACAGTGAGTTATAAGGAAAATGTATTTTCAAGAACTGTAGAAGGCAATCCGCTGATCGACAAAGCTTACCAGATGGTATGCGCTGCCTAGGGAAAATGCTATTGCGTTAAAAGAAGAGAATCAGGAGGAACAGGATTATGAAACGGAATACAATACCAACAGCAAAAATAACAAGAGAAGAATGGTTACAGCTCAGAAGAGCAGGAATCGGAGGCTCAGATGCTTCGGTCATTATGGGAAAGAACCCATACAGAAGTATTTTACAGCTCTGGGAAGAAAAGACAGGAAAACTGCCAGTTACAGATGATGGGAATGAATATACTTACTGGGGAAATGTGATGGAGCCGATCATCCGTAAGGAATTTATGAACCGTACCGGATTAAAGGTACGTCAGAAACATGCCATGATTATTCACAAAGACTATCCATATCTGTTTGCAGATGTAGACGGGATTGTTACGGATGAACGTGGCGAGAAATGTATCTTTGAAGCAAAGACAGCAAGCCAGTATAAGGCAGAACAGTGGGAAGACGGGGTACCGGAAGAATACATCTTACAGGTACAGCATTATCTGGAAGTGTGTGGGATGGACAAAGCATACATTGCAGCACTGATTGGCGGCAATAAGTTTGTGTTTCATACTATTTACAGGGACGATGAACTGATAAGGAACCTTATCAGCAGGGAAAAGGAGTTCTGGGAAGGCTGTGTGCTTACAGATACGGAGCCTGTCATGGATGATTCTGATGCTACCAGGGATTATCTGAATCAAAAATATAGTGATCCCATTGAGGGTTCTATCCAGCTGCAGGAGGATATGAAGTCTGTGCTGGCGGAATATCAGGATGTTGACTGTAAGGTAAAAGAGCTGGAAAAACAGAAAACAGGTCTTGCAAACCAGATCAAGGCGGCAATGGGAGAATATGAAACCGGGGAGGTGGATGGAACTGTCGTTTCATGGAAGAAGATCAGCAGGGAATCTCTGGACAGCAAAAGACTGCGCAAAGAACAGCCGGAGGTATTTGCAGAGTACAGGAATATCAGCTCTTATAGAAAGCTTTCGATTGCATAAAAAGAAAATCAGGAGGAAACAGGCATTATGGCAGAAAGAAAGATCAGGAATCTAAATCCTGAAGAGATAGAATGCCGGGTAGGAACAGTTATGGAGCAGGGAATTACTCTGCTCCTTTATAAGAATGCAAGGGTGGACCAGACTATATTAGATGAGGTATTTGGAATCTGCGGATGGCAGAGGAGACATAACATGATCGGCAGTGAGTTATACTGCATCCTCAGTATCTGGGATGATGAAAAACAGCAGTGGGTGCAAAAAGAGGATGTGGGAACGGAAAGTGATTATGAGAAAGCCAAAGGTGCTGCATCAGATTCATTTAAGAGAGCCTGCTTTAATATCGGGATTGGAAGGGAGCTGTATTCGGCTCCTTTTATTTATATTCCCATAAATAAAGTACAGGTGGGTGATAAAAATGGGAAGAAGTATGTAAAGGACAGATTTTCCGTGAAGAATATACACACTACTGCAGATAAGACGATCACAGATCTGGAGATCGTAAACCAGAGAGGGGAGACGGTATATACATATCGGACAGCTTCCACATCCCGGCAGTCAATAGAAACAGACCAGAAGGAAGAGCAGGCAGAGATGATATCAGATCAGGATATCCAGAATTTGTATGCAGAACTGGGAAGGACCGGAGTGACAGTACAGAAGATACTGAGCAGATATGGAATCACAAGTGTAAAGGAAATGGACCAGAATACCTATAAAAGAGCACTTAGTGGGTTAAAGAGAACAAAAACAGCAGCATAAAGTAAAAGAAGTGGAGGAACAGAACATGATGGAGTATAGAGAATTTGTAGAAGAGTTAATGGCAGAGATCAAAGATGAGACAGGATTAAAGACAGAGTTTCATGAATCAGATGAGAAAATGCCACAGGACAGTATCTGGGTATATATGAGTGAAGATAATGGCAGTTCCAATATTGTACGGCTGTTTACAGCAGAATCTTATAACCAGTGGATACAGAGAAAAATAACATTCCCGGCGCTTATAAGGGACGTAAAGAAGTCAGTAAAAAACTTTGATGATATGTGTGTGCCGGATAAGCTGAAGAAATTAAAAGATTATGAGCAGGTAAAAGAAAACCTGTTTATCCGACTGATCAATTTTGAGAAGAATAAAACTGAGCTGGAAAAGGCTTTTTATAAGCGAAATGGAGATATTGCACTCACCCTGTATATGAAAATTTTTGATGAAGATGGGATGCTGACCAGCCTTAAAGTACCATTACAATGTGTGGAAAGATGGGATTTGGAGAATGAGGATGTTTTTATGGCTGCCTTAAAGAATACTGCATCAATGATGCCGCCAAAAGTATATGACATGATGAAGATGCTCCTGAATCCTGAATATGATGGGGAAGATATTGATGCTCCTGATTATATCCCGTTTCAGGATGAAATGGGAAACTGCCTGAGTACAGGACAGAAAACAAATGGAGCGGTGGCAATATTCTATCCGGGTGTTGCAAGATTATTCTGCGATAAAATAAATACAGATGAACTGTATCTGGTATTCACAAGCATACATGAGGTGATGGTACATAATGCAAGGATGATAGAACCAGAAGATCTGGCATCAGTGCTGGATGATACCATAAAGGAAGCAACTCCGGAAGGTGATGTGCTTACTAAGCATATTTATTATTATAATGCAGAAACAGATCAGATTGAGATGCTGGAGTAAAAAAGGAAGTAATAGAAATAGGGACGGGAATTGTTCCTGTCTCTATTTCTGTACGCAAATTTTGGAGGATGAATATGGATGGTAAGAGTGATAATAACAAAGTTATGCTGGAGGGAAAGATCGTAGCACCGTTTAAATTTCAGATGGAACATAAGGGAGAAGCTTTTTACAGGACAATACTGCAGGTGAATCGGCAGAGTGGTCAATGTGACCTTATTCCACTGCTTTTATCGGAACGATTGCTTGACGATACGAAAAATTATGAAGGACAGCTGGTTTGTGTGACTGGATAATTCAGATCGTATAATAACCATGAGCAAATAAAAACAAGATTGTTGCTCCATGCTTTTGTAAAAGAGTTAAATCTTTTAAATTCGGTTGAAGAAGCTGGGAGCATGAACGAGATATTATTGCATGGATTTTTATGTAAATCACCTGTTTATCGAAAAACACCTTTGGGGCGGGAAATTGCAGATGTTTTGCTGGCAGTAAACAGAGAATATGGAAGAACGGACTATATCCCATGTATTGTGTGGGGGCGAATGGCAAGATATGTGTCCAGACTCAAAGTTGGAGATCAGGTACAGGTAACTGGCAGAATACAGAGCAGGGAATATGAGAAGATGGAAGCAAGTGAAAAAGTCGAAAAGAGAGCCTATGAAGTATCTGTTTTCCGATTAAATCTCATAGAATGAGGTATATACGGTGTAGAACGAGGGAGTTCTGCACCGTAATAAGTAAAGGATGAGAGTGTATTTTTTATAGGAATTTAGAAAATAAAAAAGGAAATGAGATTAGAATGAAATATGGATATGCAAGAGTAAGCAGTACAGAACAGAATCTTGACAGGCAGATTCTGGCTTTAAAAGAGTTTGTTTCAGAGGATAATATTGTAGTGGATAAAGCCAGTGGTAAGAACACAGAGCGTGAAGGCTATCAGGCTTTGAAAGGGAGACTTGGACTGCGTGAAGGAGACACTTTATATGTGACTTCACTGGATCGTTTGTCCAGAAATAAGGAAGATATTAAGCAGGAACTGCAATGGTTCAAAGAGAAGAAAATCAGATTGAAAATCCTTGATCTGCCGACATCATTGGTGGAAGTTCCAGAGGGACAACAATGGATTCTGGAAATGATACAGAATGTCCTGATAGAAGTCTTGTCAAGCATTGCAGAGCAGGAAAGACTGACAATACGTAAACGACAGAGAGAGGGAATAGACGCTGCAAAGAAAGCAGGAAAACATCTTGGTAGACCGGTATTATCTGTTCCAGATAACTTTGCTGAAGTTTATTTACAATGGAAAAGAGGAAACATTACAGCACGCAAGGCAATGGAGATGTTGGGAATGAAAAGCGCAAGCTTCTATCGGAAAGTGAAAGAATTTGAGAAAAAATGAATCAAAAAGCCAGTTCGTTTTGAGGCATATTTCAAAAAGAAAATCGGACCTTTTGATACACCGGAACTGATGTAGAAACTGGTGTATCAAAAGGTAGAGGTTAATGGAGATTAAGTCTGTTGTCCCTTTTTTGAAAAAAATTACAAGTTTATGCATCAATCGCAGGGAATTGGTGCATAAATGGAGAAAAAATTTTTAAAAAGGGACATTCGGATTATGTTGTTCAAGAAAGTCGAATACATTGTTAAGGTATTGTTTCTGAAATAATTCATACTCTTTTTTGTAAGAACAGGTGCTTTCGGTTTCTGATGATTGAGCTAAAATGATTTCGTCAATGCTATGAAGTGGATGATTTCCTGAGTTACATTTACACCGAACAAGAAACGAAAGCATACCTAATATATTACGTTGATATGGTAAATTTGGCAGATATATATTGGGAGTTTTTTCTAAGCTCAGATGCGAAAATATTTTACTATATTTGGCTGAAAAACTAAATCTTTCAAATTTAAAAACATCATTCCATATTTTGGCAAAAGGAATATCTTTAGCAAAAATAGATGAATAGTCAGCTGTTATCTGTTTGTAATATTTCTCTATGAACTGAACGTAACAACTGTAATCTAAGGGAATTGTATCATACAGTTCAGCGGTTATTACATCCCAGAGATCTTCCAGTAATGGAATTGTACAATAGTTAAGCATACGAAAAAAATTGCTTATACACTGCGTTGCATCTGTGGCAAATTTATCCGTTGATTGTTCTACGGAAGAAAAACGTTCTCCTAAAGAACTAAATGGCTGAGGCGGATAAGGAACATCTTGTAGATTGCGACTATTTAATGCAGCATAACACGTGTAATCTAAAAAGATTGATCGGTTATATGTAATGGGTAATGTGAAAATATAGTTGCTTATGATTTCAATAAGAGCCTGACTTTCTAACGCATGAGCAGAGCTATCTGTATTCTGTATCTGTGATAAAAAAATTTCCAAATTGTTTAAAAGTTTAAAACCATAACAGGATTCGAGAACCATATCAAATAAGACAGAATCACAATGGTTACATTCGCTCTTGTGTTTACACTTACTGCAATCATTGTGTTCGCTGCAATCATCGAAAAAATGTTCGAAGTGAGTATTTTTCCATTCTTCTGATTCCTTGGCTAATAATAAATACCTGTTAATGAGGTTCCTTTTTGATGAGGAATGTAATGCTTTGTCAAGTGGAACAGTGTTGGTGCTTTTGAATAAAAAAAGAAAAGGTGTACTTTCATATACAGGCACAGCTAATTTCCCTGTGTATGAATTATATGAGTTTTCTATTAACAGATAATGGGAATATCCAGTTCTGTTTTTTGCAAATCGCTTATAATAAGTGGATTTATATTTTTGATAAATGGCGGGATCTTTATTCTCTTTACATTTTTTTTGGCGATTCAATGAAGCAAAAAAGCCATACTCAATATCCCTGTCGTTTGCTCCGGTCAGAGCGATAGAGTTTGGATTATGGTTAAATTTTACCTTGACCTTATCATTTCTAAGTATGGCAGTAGATAGTTGATTCTGGAATCCGTGTAATATACAGTGATGAAATAAGCTGGCCTGGCATAAAAAGACTAATGTGCTGGCTTGGGCTCTTACAATATCTTTTGGATAGTAATCATTAAAAAATGATGTGCTTGGAAGATAATCGTTGGATAATATATATTCTGAAAAAAGTTTGCATGCGGGTATCATTTCATTAAAGATTGTCTGGAATGTTTGGGTCGTATCAAAGCTGGAAGATAACTTTTCCTTTAGTTTGTTAACGATGGTGTGTGAATCTATATGATAAAAGTATTTTAATTTGTAATACTTTTCACTAATTTCTGTATTATACTTCATAAATTCTCCTCCTAATAGTTTATATTTTTCTAAATTATACAATAAATAATATAAAAAGTAAATCATAAATCAATATATGTAATGCTGTATAGGCAATATTAATTTAGGTTTTTCAGGACTATAATAAGGCTGTAAAAAATGCAAGGGAGAAAAATAAGATGTGCGATTTTTTCAATCCTAATTTAGGATTAAATGTAATTCCTGTAAATCAGAGAGCTGCACCATTTAAAAAGAGAAAGCGAGTGTCACTTGAACTTGCCGAAAGGCAGGATAATCTGCTTGCTCTTAGAAATTACGATGACGGCAGTAAAGAATGTGTTAAATTTTTTACTAATGTGGTGGGAACTGGTAAAATTATAAGATATATTTTTACAGAGGAATACAATATTCCGGAAGTCGTGGATATTGAATTTCCTTACTGGAATAAAGTGATAGCAGTTCCGTTTCCGGTAAATGGCAGAAAATTATACCGAGCATTATGTGATGAAGGTATCTGCTTCAATAGGGAGATGCTTTCTGAAACTGAAATCGTGCATTTGTTGGAACAGTATTATATGCCGAAAATTAAAAATGCTCCACGAGAAATGGCAAATGCTCTTTGCGGATGGAATTGCGGAAAATATGCCACTGGAAAGACACTTGAATTTTATGGAAATGATGCAAAGACGTTGTTTCCAACACTTCCGAGATTGAATAAATATCTTTGCGAAGATAATGTGACTGTAAGCGATATGCAGGAATATATTCACATTCTTAATATGGTAAAGAATACCGAACTGCGTTTATTGCTTCTTGTACATCCAATGGCTGCAATGTTATCTAGTATTTCTGAGAGAGCAGCTCCGGTAATTAACTTTATCGTTGAGGGTAAGATCAGATATGCATTAGCGTATATGACACAAGTTTTTGAGCGCTATAAACCCATCATACATACAACATCGCAGACCCAGAAAGAAATTGACAAAATATTATCCAGAGTTCGTGATGAAACCGTTGTTTTTAGCGCGGATTTTGAAAGACACATGTCTGCATACGAGCAGAATAAAATGGAGCGAAATGTTGATGAAGTAATCGATGTTGTGTCAGGTATGAAGATATTACCCGCACCATACATGAGAAAAGTAACAGCAGGAGGTAGTATTTTCAGCAATTATGAGATTTCCGACAAACGTGTAATTACAGAATACGTTGATGATGAAGACTTCGAAGAAGCTTTTATGAACTATGCAAGCTGGGAAAATAACGATATTCCCGGAAAAGTGTTTGCAGCATTTGTGATGTATGTTGAAGAGAATATACAGGAAGTTACAAAATACTTGCAGGCAACTAAAAGTGAAGAACCACTGCAAATTTATTGCGTTGTGATTAAATTTCTTGTGGATTTGTTTGAAAAGTATGATATTTCAATGCTAAAAGAGTTGCACCTTGAAAACTACATAAGTATTGTTTCGCACTTGAATAAAAATCAGGAAAATGGAGACATAACGGAAACATTCCGTGAAATTATGCGCAAGGAAATTCAAAAAATCATGACAGCCGAAAAAGGAGAAGTTACACGTGTAGATCAGCAAATGGTGTACTACAATGATGAATTTATTTGGATTCCGTCGGAACTGTTGAAACAAATTCTGAAAAAAAGAAATCTATTACCTGCAAGAAAGAAATTACTTACTAAATTACGAGAACGCAAAGTTCTGGCAACAGACGTAGGTTTTACAAAAAAACTCATGGTGGCAAATCAGAGATTTGAAACTCTACAAATCAAACGAGAATTTTTTACAAGAATTGGTGAGGCAGATATAGTTGAACTTGGAAAGGAGTATGATGATGGTTTTTGAGAAATCTTCAGAAGCAACAATTCACTTATTGAATACGCCCAATGCGCATGAGTTATATCTTGGCAAGTCTGGAAGTGGAAAGACTTGGGCAATATGCAGACGTGTAGAGGAACTTTACAGTTTTGGTAAAAAGATTTTAATCTTAGATTATTCTGGAAGTTACACGGTAGAAGAACTGGAGAAAAGTGGACTTTCTACAGAGTATTTGCATGTGATTGATCTTATTTCACAAAAAGTGGCATTTCCGATTATGGATGGAAGCAACACTGACGCGGATAGAATTGTTTCGCTTGGAGACAATGTACTGGGGATTAACGGTCCATTACAGAAAAAGATACTTTCCGATGTAGCTGTAGAAGTCTGCAAAGGGACAAACGCATCTTTTGGAGAAATCCAGAGAGTTCTCGAAAAACGGCGAGAAAATGCCATGAATAATGAGGATCATGAGTATGCTGATCGTGTAGAAAAGGTTATGGATCGTTGGCAGCTTTTAGCTGAACAAGAGAAAATAAATATCTGGAACACTGATGGAGTGGTACCTGATAGCCACAAAATTGTAATATTACAAATGTCTAAGCTTCCTGCTAATCAAAGAAAAATTTATATGAATACTATGTTGTGGGGTCTTTGGCAGTTATTGGTACGGAGAGAATCAGGGTTTGATATAGCTGTTATAGACGAAGCGCAACATATTAATTTTAATGCTGAAATACCATCACAGATTATGCGTGAAGGTAGAAAATGGGGAATCGGATTACTATTATCTACACAATTTCTTGCAGGATTGGATAAGGAATCTGTATCAACTATTTTACAGGCAGCAAATACATTTTATTTTCAGCCAGATACAAGTAATATAAAATGGACTGCAAGTCAAATTGAACCTGAAAGACCTTATGAATGGCTTCCAATTTTGCGAAATTTAGAAGTGGGAGAAGCCGTTTTGTGCGGTGAATATACCATTAATCAAAACCGTAACCCTGTGAAGAAGCCGAAGCCTATTATAGTAAAAATCAAAAGGAGGTATAAGAATGCGCGATACATATACTAATAGTAAGAGAAAGATTTCTGTGGGAGGTTCAATGGAGAACAAAAGGTATGACACTATAAAAATTAAACGAAAAGGTATGCAGATTAGCTTTGAATTTCCACCAAAGTCAGCGAGAGATGAGCTAATCGAGCGGGAAGTGAAAGACATTATCTCAGGAGAGCTGAAAGAAAAATCACGTAAAATTTACATTAGTTAAAGCCGACAGGGGCAGGAAATTTTCCTGCCTCTGTAATTTTTTGGAGGATAAATTCTATGAAGAGAGTCAGAATGCTTCTCCGTGTAAGCTCCAACCAGCAGCTGGAAGCAGACGGAGATTTAAGTGTGCAGAGACAGCTTGTGAAAGATTACATATTCAGCCAGTCTGACTGGCAGCTGGATGAAAAGGAATATTTCGAGGGCAGTAACAGTGGTTATAAGAATGCAGTGGCAGACAGAAATATTCTGCAGGAAGCGCTGCAGGACGCAAAAGCGAAAGAATATGACATCCTGGTTGTATACAAGGATGACCGTATCGGCAGGCGTATGTGGGAAATCGGTGCATATGTTATGAGCCTGAAAAGCTTTGGCGTGGATATTTATACAGTTAAAGATGGCTGCATTTCCCCGGAATCTGATGATATCATGGGACAGATGATGCTGGCGCTGAGGTATGGAAATGCCCAGAAAAGCAGCTCTGATACAGGGATGCGTGTAAAGGATACCGCACAGAAGCTGGTGCAGAAAGGTAAGTTTATGGGTGGAAAGGCTCCATACGGATATAAGCTGGAACTTTCAGGAGAAGTCAGCAAACATGGTCGTGCTTTGCATCATTTAGTGGTTGTACCGGAGCAGGCGGAAGTGGTAAAATATATTTATGAACTTTCTTTACATAAAGAATTTGGAGCAACTAAGATCAGTAAGATTCTGAATGAACATGAGATTTATAAGGACAGAGCACCCAGAGATATCTGGAAAAGTGGTACGATTGTCAGTATTCTTACAAATCCGGTCTATGCAGGATATACTGCGTATAAGCGGAGAGAAAGAGTAGATGGCAGATATCACAGACTGGACAGTAAGGACTGGATATTTGCAGAGAAACCTGATACTGAGATTGCCATTATAGATGAAAATATGTGGAATCAGGTACAGGACACCAGAAAACAGAGGGCAGACAAATACATTAAGTCTCTGGAAAACCAGAATGTCACAGTAATAAGAAGAAACAGTGGTATGCTGGCGTTGATTGATGTCCTGCATTGTGGTTATTGTGGACGTAAAATGACGAATGGCAGTAAATATAATTACTGGACGATCAAGGATACAGGAGAAAGGCGTACAAGTAAAATTGCCATTTACAAATGCCCGAATGCATGGAATGGGATTCCCCATGAGAAAACGAAGCAGTATCGTGCAGACCAGATTGAACCTGTGGTGTTTGAGGCACTTGCAGAATATATCGGAAAGCTTCAGGAAAATGAGGATGTTTTCACCCAGATTGAAGAGAACCAGAGCCGGCAGAAAGCAGTTAAGCAGTCCGAACTGGATAAGGAACAGAGTGAACTGGAAAATATTCAGCAGAAAATATCTGTTATGGAGAACAACATTCCAAATGCCATGACAGGAGATTATCCTCTGAGCCTGGAAGAACTGGCGGGAATCATCAGAAAACATAAGGAACTGGAAAAGAAGCATAAAAGAATTGTGGAAGAAAAGAAAGCAGAGCTTGATGCAATGAAAGTTTCTATGGATGACTGGGAAAATATCCGAAGTAAAATTCCCACATGGCAGGATGTGTTCTGGAATGCAGATACTACTACAAAAAGAGTGCTTGTAAATAAACTGATCGAAAGAATTGATATCACAAAGGACAGTGTGAATATCCGCTTCAAAATTAATCTGAATGATTTCTTCACGCTACCCCGAATTACTGATGGTTCCGGTACCATTCCGTATAAACCCTGTTCAGAGTAAAAGACATGATAGCCAGAATATTTGCCCGGATGGTGTCGTCGGGCCAGGTGGCATAGATTTCGCTGCTGGCTACATTTTTGATGTAATCTTTGTAGCGTACATAATAATTGCCTGCAGCGGAATCGTTGACAGGCCCATCGTGTACCACTATATATTCAGGAACAACGACCTTGCTTAATACGATTTCGCCGTTTTCGTTTATTGGTTTTATCTCGGCTTCTTCGATTTTGGGAGGATATTCATAGAACAACGTATGCGGAGGAATTACAATTCTCTGGAAAGTTTCGCCGGATTCCATGACATTCAGCGTTGTTGGCTGTCTGGATAAAGTATCTGCTAATACCTGGCTTCCTGCGATTTCTTTTGGTTCAAATCCTTCTGCTTCGATCTGAATGGTATATTCTGAGTAGGGCTGTTGTTCAACCGGTTCCATACTGTATTCCAGAGGTGGAGTCTTAAGTTCGATAACAGGAGTGCGTCCGGAGGAATCTGTTGCCACTTCTTCAATGGTACTGTCGGGTGCTCCTGTGTAGGAGATTCTGACGCGTGCGTTTTCTATGGGACGATTGTTCAGCCGGTCTGATACGGTAACCTGATATTGTCCTGTATCTATATTTTCCTGCTGCATCTGCATATGATAAAAAGCCATACAAGCTCCTGTAGATAATGCTTTCCTGATAAATTATGCAGGGGACCGGAAAATGGTTACCTGAGAAAAGAATTATTGCAGAAAAAAGAATAAAAAAATAAGGCACCATGACTTCTCATAGTTCCTCATTCTTTAAATGCGGAAGATGGGACTTGAACCCACACGAGCGCAATGCTCACAAGATCCTTAGTCTTGCTCGTCTGCCAGTTCCGACACTTCCGCATATCGCATTTCTCTGGGATTCTTTTGCTCTCCCTCGCGACAAGTGATACTATATCAAATGTAAAAGCTAATGTCAACACCTTTTTGAAAAAAATATAAAAAAATTTCAATTTTTTTTTGAAAAAAAGAGGAATTTGAAATTTTATGTAGAATATAATTAATAAGAGGTATTTTGTCAGCTTGTGGAGGTATCGCTTATGAATATCAGAGAAAGCATGGAACAGCGTGAACAAAAGATGCTCAGTCCTTATGCTGCTTTGAGTCTTTGTTCCAGAGGCAGAGAGCGGCAGGAGGAAGAATGCGATGTACGGACTGTCTATCAGAGAGACAGGGACAGGATCCTTCATAGTAAAGCTTTTCGCAGGATGAAGGATAAGACACAGGTTTTTGTGGCGCCCCAGGGTGACCATTACAGGACCAGACTGACACATACTCTTGAGGTATCACAGATTGCCAGAACAATAGCGAAGGCACTGAGACTGAATGAAGATCTTGTAGAAGCGATCGCACTTGGACATGACCTGGGACATACTCCTTTTGGACATGCAGGTGAGAGGGCTCTTGATGCAGTGAATCCGGATGGCTTTGCCCACTATAAACAGAGCGTCAGGGTTGCACAGATACTGGAGAAGAACGGCGAAGGGTTGAATCTCACATGGGAGGTCCGGGATGGTATCCTGAATCACAGAACCAGTGGGAATCCGTCTACTCTCGAAGGACAGGTAGTAAGACTTTCGGACAAGATCGCCTATATTCATCATGATATGGATGATGCACAGCGGGCGGGGATTATTTCTGAGGATGATATTCCGGTCACGCTTCGGATGCTGCTCGGTTATACAACCAGAGAGCGGCTCAATACATTTGTTCATGATGTGATAGAGAACAGTCTTGAGCAGGATACCATAAAGATGTCAGCAGAGATCTACGAGGCAATGATGGATCTGCGGGCTCTCATGTTTCAGAATGTATATGAGAATCCGGCAGCTCATAAGGAAGAGGAAAAGGTAGTGAAGATGCTGACGGAGTTATATGAATATTATGTCGAACACCCGGAAGCAATGTCAACAGAATACAGGGAGCTGATCGTGCGTGGAGAGAAGAAGGAACAGGCAGTATGTGACTATCTCTCAGGAATGACAGACCAGTATTCTATAAGGAAATTCCGGGAGATTTACATACCAAAAGCATGGGAAGTCTATTAATCGATCAAGAAGGAGGACGAAGCATGCGTTATTCAGACGATATCATTGAAGAAGTCAGGATGAAGAATGATATTGTAGATGTTGTATCCCAGTATGTGAAGCTGAACAAAAGAGGAAGTACCTATTTCGGGCTGTGTCCGTTCCATAATGAGAAAACGCCCTCTTTTTCGGTAACACCGGCGAAGCAGATGTATTACTGCTTCGGATGCGGAGCAGGCGGGAATGTATTTAATTTTGTGATGGAATATGAGAATTATACCTTTGGGGAGGCACTGAAGCATCTGGCAGACAGGGCAGGGGTGCAGCTTCCGAAGATTGAATATTCCGGAGAAGCAAAGAAGAAAGCAGAACGTCGGGCTGCCCTTCTGGAGATCAATAAGCTTGCAGCAGGATATTTCTATTATCAGCTGCGTCGAGAGAGTGGCAGACAGGCACATGAATATCTGACAGGCAGAGGACTCAGTGAGGAGACGATCAGGAAGTTTGGCCTGGGATATTCGGATAAGTACAGTGACGATTTGTACAAATATCTGAAGTCAAAGAATTACAGTGACGAACTGCTGCGGGATTCCGGCCTGTTCAATGTGGATGAACGCAGGGGAATGTATGATAAGTTCTGGAACAGGGTTATTTTCCCGATCATGGATGTGAATAACCGCGTGATCGGATTTGGAGGCAGAGTGATGGGTGACGGAAAGCCGAAGTACCTGAACTCGCCGGAGACTACGATCTTTGATAAAAGCCGGAATCTGTACGGGCTGAATGTTGCAAGAACCACGAGAAAAAATTATCTGATCCTGTGTGAAGGATATATGGATGTGATATCCATGCATCAGGCAGGGTTTACCAATGCGGTGGCATCGCTGGGAACGGCACTTACTTCCGGACATGCAAGTCTGCTGAAGCGTTACACTCAGGAGGTATTGCTTCTGTATGACAGTGATGATGCAGGCGTGAGGGCTGCACTTCGTGCCATTCCGATCCTGAGGGAAGCCGGTGTTTCTTCGAGGGTGGTAAATCTTAAGCCGCATAAAGATCCGGATGAATTTATCAAGGCACTTGGAGCGGAAGAGTTTGAGAAACGTCTGGAGCAGGCTATGGACAGCTTTATGTTCCGCGTACATATGGCAGAGCGGGAATTTCCAATGGAGGAACCCCAGGGACAGAACCGTTTCTTTGAGCGGTGTGCGCAGATGCTTCTGGAGCTTTCCGATGAACTGGAGAGAAATCTTTATATAGAAGCAATCGTAAAGGATTACAGAAGCAGTGGAATCAGTGTGGAGAATCTGAAAAAGAGAGTCGGAGCTCTTGCAATGAAGGGAACTCCGGCAGAGCAGAGAATTCAGCCTAAACCTGTGGGAGCAGGTCAGCAAAAGAAGAAGGAGAGTGCAGCAGAGAAAGCACAGAAGCTGATGCTTACCTGGCTGGTAACTTATCCGGGCATATTTGACACAGTGGAAAAATATATCCAGCCTTCAGATTTCGTGGTTCCTCTGTACAGGCAGGTGGCAGAGATGCTTTACCAGCAGCACAGGGATGGCGATGTGAATCCTGCAAGGTTGATGAATGCTTTCATTGACAGTGAAGAACAGAGAGAGGTTTCATCCCTTTTTAATGCAACGATCCATCTGGAGACTCCGGAGGAACAGAACCGGGCTTTTTCGGATGCTGTGATCAGGATTAAGGATGAGAGTCTGAAAGAGAGAAACAGAACCTGGGATCCCACAGATATACAGGGACTGCAGGAACTTGTAAAAGCAAAGAAAGAACTGGAAGAGCTTGGAAGAAAGCGGCAGCAGCTGCATATTTCTTTCGAATAAGGATAAAATATAAACACTATATGGAGGTATAGAGCACATATGGAAATGAATATGGGTAAATTCAGTGAAAAACTGGTAGAACTTCTGGAGCTTGCCAAGAAGAAAAAGAATGTACTGGAATACCAGGAAATCAATGACTTCTTTAAGGATCAGCCACTGGGAGTTGAACAGATGGAGAAAGTATTTGACTTTCTGGAAGCCAGTGGAGTGGATGTGCTTAGGATTACAGACAGTAATGCAGATGATATGATCCTGGATGATGACGATGCAGACATTGATAAGCTGGATGAAGAAGAGATTGAACTTGACAAGATCGATCTTTCTGTTCCTGAAGGTGTAAGCATCGAGGATCCGGTACGTATGTATCTGAAGGAAATTGGTAAGGTTCCGCTTCTTTCAGCAGAAGAGGAAATCGAACTTGCAAAGAGAATGGAGAATGGGGATGAGGCTGCCAAGAAACGTCTGGCAGAAGCAAACCTTCGTCTTGTTGTCAGCATTGCAAAGAGATATGTGGGACGTGGAATGCTTTTCCTTGACCTGATCCAGGAAGGTAACTTGGGTCTGATCAAAGCGGTTGAGAAATTTGATTACCGCAAGGGTTATAAATTCAGTACCTATGCTACATGGTGGATCCGTCAGGCAATCACCAGAGCAATCGCAGACCAGGCACGTACCATCCGTATTCCGGTGCATATGGTTGAGACTATTAACAAACTGATCCGCGTTTCCCGTCAGTTACTGCAGGAGCTTGGACGTGAACCTACGCCGGAAGAAATTGCAAAAGAGATGGATATGTCTGTAGAGCGTGTACGTGAGATCCTTAAGATCTCCCAAGAGCCTGTATCTCTGGAGACACCTATCGGTGAGGAAGAGGACAGCCACCTTGGAGACTTTATCCAGGATGACAATGTACCTGTACCTGCAGATGCAGCAGCATTTACTTTGCTGAAAGAGCAGCTGGTAGAGGTTCTGAGCACATTGACAGACAGAGAGCAGAAAGTATTGCGCCTGCGTTTTGGCCTGGACGATGGACGTGCCAGAACTCTGGAGGAAGTTGGTAAGGAATTTAATGTAACAAGAGAACGTATCCGTCAGATTGAGGCAAAGGCGCTCCGCAAGCTTCGTCATCCGAGCCGCAGCCGTAAACTGAAGGATTATCTGGACTAAGGAGCCTGTTATGCAGCTTTCATTACGTTTGTCTGCAATAGCAGGCCTGGTGACCAGGGGAAACAGACTTGTGGATGTGGGATGCGATCATGGATACCTGCCGGTTTCGCTTTATCTGGATGGAAAGATTCCGGGTGCGATTGCCATGGATGTAAGAAAAGGCCCGTTGTCCAGAGCGCAGGAACATATTTCTCAGTATGGACTGGACGCATACATAGAAACCCGGCTTTCAGACGGACTTGAGGCTTTGAAACCGGGAGAGGGCGACACTCTTGTGATTGCAGGAATGGGCGGCCCTCTCATGGAGAGGATTCTTACTGACGGGGCAGAGGTCAGGGAGAGCTTTCGGGAAATGATCCTGCAGCCTCAGTCAGATATCCCCCATTTTCGCAGATTTGTCAGAAAAATCGGCTGGCAGATCACAGAGGAGGAGATGGTTCTGGAGGATGGCAAGTTTTATCCTATGATGAGGGTAATTCATGGAGAAAAGATGCATATTTCAGAAGATACTCCTTATACTTTAGATGAGTGGTTTGGAGGAATGCTTCTGGAAAGAAAGCATCCTGTTCTGCGGGAGTATCTGGAAAGAGAGCTTCGCATCCGCAATGAGATTCTTGACAGATTAAAGAATGCGCCCAATGCAGAGAAGCGTGCGGGCGAGATAGAGGAGGAAAAGCAGGCAGTTATTGCTGCTTTAGAGGAATATGAAGGCATATGAACTGACCTCCTGGCTGGAGAAGAAGTACCCGTCAGATGCAGCAGAGGACTGGGATAACGTAGGACTTCTCGCAGGAGATGATACAAATGAGATCAGCCATGTGTTTCTGGCTCTGGATCTGACAGAGGAAACACTGGCTGAGGCCATAGAGGATGGGGCAGATATGATCATTACCCATCATCCCATGATCTTTTCCGGAATTAAGAAGATCAATAATCACAGCTTTACAGGAAGAAAGATCCTTACGCTGATACAGAAAGGAATTGTTTATTATGCGATGCATACCAATTATGATGTGCTGGGTATGGCAGATCTGAGTGCAGACTATACGAAGATGCATGATACCACAGTCCTTTCCGTAACTGAAGAGAGAGAGGGAGAAGTACAGGGTTTTGGCAGAGTCGGGAAACTTCCACGGGAAATGACACTGAGAGAGTATGCACAGCTTGTCAAAGAGTCTCTGAAGTTAAATGATGTAAAGGTTTATGGGAATCTGGACAGCATGGTAAAATGTGCTGCTGTATGTACAGGATCAGGCAAGAGCATGATCAAGGATGTCATTAAGGCCGGTGCGGATGTGTATGTGACCGGTGATATCGACCACCATACAGGAATTGATACGGTTGCGCAGGGACTGGCGCTGATCGATGCCGGACACTACGGAACAGAATATATTTTTATGGATGCAATGAAAAAAGAACTGACACAGGCATTTCCGGAACTGAAAATCTCCTGTGCAGAGGTAAAGAGCCCGTACACGATTCTGTGATACGGGTTCTTACCATATAATAATGAAATTATAAATGAAAATTGGCTGATCTGCCTGTTGGCAGCGGAGCTGATAACTGTATTTACTTGTCGGTATAGCAGAAATGGAGGCAGGATTTATGGGACAGAAAATGTATAACGTTACGATACAGGGAATAACAAAACAATATCCTGAGAAGATTCCTTACAGTGAGATTGTAAAGGAATACGAAGGAAGTACGGATGCACCTGTAATGCTGGTGATCGTAAATGGCAGGCTGAGAGAACTGCATAAGCATCTCAAGGCAGACTGTGAGATTGAATTTGTGACATCCAAAGATCCGATCGGACACAAAACTTATTGCAGAAGTGCAAGTCTGATTCTTCTGAAAGCAATTTATGATGTGGCAGGGCAGGAAAATATAGACAGTGTAGTAATCCATTATTCTGTAGGCAGCGGCTATTATTTTACAATGAAAGGACCTATGGCGCTGGATCAGGAATTTATTGATAAGGTAAAGGCGCAGATGCACAGGATCGTGGACGAGAATCTTCCCATTGTAAAGCGAAGCGTAAGCACCAGTGAGGCAGTTGCACTTTTTCATAAGCATCATATGTATGACAAAGAGAAGCTGTTTAATTACCGCAGAAGCTCTGCGGTGAATCTTTACAGTATTGGAAGCTTTGAGGATTATTTCTACGGTTTTATGGCGAACCATACGGGATATATTAAGACGTTTGATCTGTTTTTGTATGAGGGTGGTTTCGTACTGCAGCTTCCGACTCAGAATGAACCGGACCGGATACCTGAATTTAAACCGAGGGAGAAGATTTTTCGTGTGCAGAAGGAATCTCAGGAATGGGGAGATAAACTGGATATTGCGACAGTTGGTGATCTGAATGAAAAGGTTACCAGAGGCGGTATCCAGGATATTTTGCTGATCCAGGAAGCTATGCAGGAGGCAAAGATTTCGGAAATCGCATCTGAGATTGCCGCAGCCGGAAACAAGAAGTTTGTTATGATCGCAGGTCCGTCTTCTTCCGGAAAGACTACGTTTTCACACAGGCTGTCTATTCAGCTGGCTGCCCATGGAATGAAACCGCATCCGATCGCAGTGGATAATTATTTCATTGACAGGCACCTGACTCCTGTAGATGAGTTTGGGGAAAAGAATTTTGAGTGTCTGGAAGCGATTGATGTGGAGCAGTTTAATAAAGATATGCTTGAGCTTTTGGAAGGAAAAAGGGTAGAAATGCCGGTTTTCAATTTCAAAACAGGAACCAGAGAATATAAAGGTGATTTTCTGCAGCTGGATAAAGACGATATTCTGGTGATCGAGGGAATTCATGGATTGAATGACAGGCTCAGCTATGCGCTGCCAAAGGAGAGCAAATTTAAGATTTATCTCAGCGCTCTGACTCAGCTGAATATTGATGAACATAACAGGATTCCTACTACGGATGGCCGTCTGATCCGCAGAATTGTAAGAGATGCCCGCACCAGAGGGACTTCCGCGAAAGAGACAATTGCAAGATGGCCTTCCGTACGCAGAGGTGAAGAACAGAATATCTTTCCCTTCCAGGAGGATGCAGATGTAATGTTTAATTCTGCGCTGATCTATGAACTGGCATGCCTGAAAGTATATGCGGAACCGCTTTTATTTGGGATTGCCAAGGACGAACCGGAGTATACAGAGGCGAAGAGGCTGCTGAAGTTCTTTGAATATTTTGTTCCGGTGCCAAGCGAGGCAGTGCCGAATAATTCGATTTTAAGAGAATTTATCGGTGGAAGCTGCTTTAATGTGTAAAATACTAGAATGAAAATTCTTTACAAGTGCAAAAAAACGTGCTAGAATAGCACTTGCGCAACCAGGCCAGG
>OBXI01000723.1_pt1 | contig 27564 bp, 30 predicted proteins | sample 1538161 | NCBI WGS metagenome assembly OBXI01 (sample SAMEA2580142, study PRJEB22360) | human gut metagenome | biome: human gut; feature: human-associated habitat; material: faeces | place: Denmark | collected 2008/2010 | reverse complement strand
AGGGAGGGGTGTTTCGACTCCCCCCTCCCTACCTCTGGACTCCACTCTCCCCGCAACGAGTTAAGGGCTTCTCGCCCTTAACAATTCCAAAGAAGTGGGCTCCAAGCAAAAATGCTGGAGATTCGTGCATTCGCACGAAGATCTCTTAACCGCATTTTCGCTCTCCGCCGTTTTACGGCTTCGCCGAAGATTTCAGGCTTTCGCAGAACTTTACCGTCAGCAGAGAGGTAACACCAGCTGCGGAGCAGCAAATCGGAGAAGTGAGAAAAATGCGTTTAGCGAAGCGGCTAGCATTTTTCCACTTCGACTTCCCCTTCGGGGTCTGAAAGGGGCGAGCAGCCCCTTTCTCGTGGATCCAGCGCGTCGAAATCGCTGGTGCTTTTCTGGTTCTCTTTTGGCACGCAAAAGAGAACTTAGCCCAGCGTAACCGCGCTCTGACCCCGCGCCACCGGCGCGCGACGCCGCTCTCCGTCACATTAAAAATGCCCCTCAAAGTCCCCTTCGATTTCATAGGGCCAGCTGAGGATGCCGCCGAGGTCGTAGATATTGGTATAGCCCAGCGCATCCAGCTTCTGGACGGCGTCAGCGCTGCGGCGGCCGGTGCGGCAGTAGACCAGCCAGGGTGCGTCCTTGTCGGGCAGCACCTCGGCGGCGCGGCTCATCACCTCGCCCAGCGGCAGCAGCTTTGCGCCCGGGATGTGGCCCACTGTGTACTCGTCCGGCTCCCGCACGTCCACAGCCTGTGCCTTTTTCGCGTCCAGCAGACGGATGGCGGCTGCGGGCTCGATCTTCTGTATCATAAGTATCTCTCCTTATATCTCTTGTTGCATCATCTTATGATAACAGATATTTTTTGTTCTAGCAAGATGACTTTTCGATATTTCCGCGTCCGGAGCAAAAGGCAGGTTTTTTCACTTTCCAAAAGCGGGTAGTCGTGGTATACTGGAAGGCAAGCAAGGAGAGAACCGCTATGAAATTTTCCACCAAGAGCCGCTATGCGCTGCGGCTGATGGCCGAGCTGGCCCGCTACGCCCCGGGTACCACCGTCTCGCTGAAGGAGATCAGCGAGCGCCAGCAGCTGAGCCTGAAATATCTGGAGCAGATCGTCACTCCGCTGGCCCGCGTGGGCCTCGTCAAGAGTGAGCGCGGCAGTCAGGGCGGCTACCGCCTGACCAAAGCCCCCGCCGACTACACCGCCGGTGAGATCCTGCGGGCCATCGAGGGCAGCGTGGCCCCCATCCCCTGCCTCGGCAGCGAGACCAACGAGTGTCCCATGTCTGACCAGTGCTTCACTCTGCCTTTCTGGGCCGGGCTGGACGATGTGATCAACCAATACATCGACAGCGTCACCCTCGAGCAGTTGGCTCAGAGCCTGCCCGCCGTCAAAGAGGGCTGCGGCTGCTGCGGCACCAAGTCCTGATTTTTCTACCCCGGGATTGACTCCGCGTCCAAAAAAAGGTATACTATTTGAGTATCACCGCCGGGGTGTTGCGCAGTTGGTAGCGCGCCTGCTTTGGGAGCAGGAGGCCGCGAGTTCGAGTCTCGCCACTCCGACCACAAGAAAAGCCACGATGAACCGTTTATTAATGCGGTTTTGTCGTGGCTTTATTTGTTGTATATAGGCTTGAAAATGGCTGGAAAGTGCGACAGAAGTGCGACAAATTCAGGAAAAACCTGTTTTGTGCGACAGTGTGCGCCCCTGTTCTGTATGCTTTGCCCTATATCATACGGCTGTATAATGAGCGCCCCTTGCCCCTGCTATGGGCTGGGTGCGTAGCGTTTCACGACGCACCTACCTATTCCCCCGCTTATGGGGGAGCGGTATCTGATACCGACCCTATACACAAGGGCATGAACCAGATTCACAGCCCCGACACAAGCAGCAAGGGGGTCAATCTGACTGACTGCCATAGATCGGCGTAAAATTGCGCTGGTGTTGGATGCCCTCAAAATTGAGTGTATTCTAATTATGCTCCTGCCTGGTCTGCCTGATAGCACTATCACAGAATTGTGATGCCCGGCGGCTTCCTGGCAGAGGATGCACCCACCTGTGAAGATGTCCCCACTTTTGGGGATATGCCCTCACAAATACCGCCAGATGTGGCGGCATTACATCGGCTTCGCTTCTGGGTGCGTGGGAACGCTGTGCAAATGCGTGGGAAACAGGCTTTCGGGGTCTGGCAATGAAAGTATATTGCCGAACATAAAAAGAGTGCAGAACCCTTTATTTTCAGGCTCTGCGTTGTGTTGTGTTGTGTGCTGTTTAGTGCTGGGGGCTAGGCTGGATGTTCAGCAGCCGCATGATAGTGGGATAATCTCCGCTGTGCTGTTCAAGCTGCTTGCCCAACGCTTCAATCTCTGGCTGGCTGCTCTGTGATACCTTGTCAATCAGAGCGACCACAATATCAATCACTTCGGGGTGCTTCTGGGCTTTGGCTCGAATCAGGCTTGCAATCCGGCTAACTTCTGCGGTGCGCTCGGTGCTGTTCTGCTTGTTCATTTTGTGTTGTCCTTTCTGTTGGCTTCTATATCTTGTGATTATACGTTCAACGGCTGGACTTGCGACCGACCGAAGAACGATGCCTTGTAAACTGCGCTATCGCCTTTCGATGCGTGAATGAGAACCGCTTGGAACAGGCTCTTAGAGCCATGCACGACCTCATATCCTGCGGCTTTCCATCCTGCCCATGTGTTGACCTGTTCGGTCACTCCTGCGGCGTTCTGGGCTTCTGCAATGCGCTTGTCATTGACAGGCTGGGCTTTCGCAGATGCCCACGCACGATGCAAGCACTCTGCAAATGCTGCAACGCCCTTGCGGAACAATGCCCATGCACGGCACATAATCTTGTGTAAATCGTACTTCATTTTTAAGACCTCGCTTTACTTTGTGGGTCAGCCTTGTTATAATGGGCTTGACCCTGTGGGGTTTGCTCGGTGTTCTGGTTTGGCGACTAGCACCGGGCATTTTCTTTTATACAGCAGATGGGAGCGGGTTACATCGCTTCGCTAACTCTAGGTATTTGCTCTCCCGGTTCTTCCTTCGCCCTTCATCCGGTGAACTCCCTTGCTGTGATTATAGTATACACCAATCTTTGTGTATGGTCCATTGACAGAATAGACAAAGATACACCAATATTTGTGTCTATATTATACACTTGCTTTTGGTGTATCTTTCCTGTATAATAGGAAGTACCAAAGGGGGCGATATGATGCCGATAAAATACAAGATTGATGTGCTGGAAGCACTGAAAGCAGCCGGATACAGCACTTACAGGCTGCGAAAAGATAAACTAATCGGTGAAGCGACTATTCAACGGATAAGAAGCGGTGAACCTGTGTCGTGGGAAAATATCTCCACGCTCTGTGCGCTGCTCAACTGCCAGCCGGGCGATCTGCTGGAATACACGCCAGATGTAGCAAACGAGGAATAAGGGGGCTTGTGTTATGGCTACTATTATCGGCTGTCTGCTTTTTGGATTTTGGTTCTTTCAAGCCTTGTTTAAGGCAAGCAAATAACAGCATGATTCCTAGAACATCCGCTTCAAAAAACATGTAATTTTGTTGCAAAAATATTCCCTGCATCTGACGTTCAAGCCGGGTGCAGGGATTCTTTGTTTTCAGCTGGTTAGCCGTAACTAATAAAACCGGCTAAAACACGGTTCGTAAAAACAGCGTGATTTCGTGAAATTAAATCAGCTTTCAATCTTAAAGGACACGCCGCAAAGGTTCGATTCCATAAAATCACCGTAGCACTCCCACGCTGCTGCATTGTCGTGCTTGGCAAGCTGTTCGATGGCGTTCAGCGCAACAATCATCTGGTCTGCGCCGTTGATTTCATCGTGTCCAAATTCTTTCAGCTCCTTCCGGCTCAATGCTGCAATAAACTCTCGTGCGTCTTGCACATACTCGATGGTGTTCGGGGTGTCCTCGCTGGTGCTGGTGTTCGTGTCTGCGTGGGCTTCTGCGCCGTCCTCGTGGCTTGTCAGCTCGTCCGCACTAATAGCAGACTGCAACTCTGCGCCAGCGTCAAAAGCGGAATCCTCCGCCATGTCCACAGCGTCACAGATAGCAAGATACAGCTTGCCGCTGACGTTCTTGTTCTGAATCTGCTGCAACAAACCAAAGCATTCGTGCATCTTATCGGTCAGCGGCTTGTTCTTCAAACGGTCAACTGCGTAAAGGTAAAGTGCCGAATTGTCAACGTGGTTCACGACCATTGTATTTTCCTCCTGTTTATGCCTGTGCGGTGTATTCGGTCATCCACTCATGGATGCTGTAAGGGTTCATCGGGTAAGGGCTGACAACTTGGTTTGTTGCCTTGTCTGCAACGCTGTAAAGCCCTGCCATGCGTTCAGGAACCAGCTTCAAACCGTTTCGCCGGGCTTCCTTGTGACATTCTTTCAAGATTTCTTCAAAACACATTGTGCGTGTCCTCCTGCTCGTCTTTCTCTGTATCTTCGGGGGTATCATCTTCCAGCGGTTCAAGCTCAATCTGTCCGGCGCACTGGGTCAACGTCCGGCGAATGGCTTTCAGCTTGCGGAACGTGGAACTTGCTCGGCTGCGCTCCTGCTGATAAAACCTCTGCATCTCTTTCAAGCCCTTTTCGCCTGCGCTGGGGCGATAATAACCACCATGCGGCTTGCAGGACGAAAGACAGGGCGAACCGTCCTCTAACTCTGCAACGATCTGTGAACGGAGCGCACGTTCCGGCAAACCCGTCTGGGCTGACAGGGCTTTCAGGCTGATTGCGTGTTCCTCTCCGACTGGAAGTAGATTGAAAATTTTGCTCATGCGTGTTCCTTTCCGTGTACAGATATGGTACACTAGAAACGCACTCAACTGCGTATGTGTTTTTGTGTGCTGCCGCTTTGTCTGTTCGTACCAGATAAGGCGGCTTTTATTATGTTCGTCATCTAAGAAAATATTGCTCTTCCGGTTCGTCTTTTGCGTTTAGCTGTGCCAGTATAGGCAATTTCAACTTGCAGACGGGTGCTTCATCCAACATTCGCTCAAAAACAGGACGCACAAAGCGTTCCAGCTCTCTCTTGTCAGGAGAACCAACTAGATCTCGCAAGCCTTGTGGCGAATAAGCCCATTCTTGAATTGCCTGCGGCAAACTTTCAAAACGCCGTTGCGCTCGCTTATATGCTGCTCCTTGTGGTTCACCACACCAGCCGCCATGCGATTCTCGTTCAAGTTCATCGGTAATGTAATAGGCGGCATCAATGGTCATTTGCCATAATTCGGAATTAGATGGTGCATCTTTACGCATAATGGCTTGAGTAGATTCTTTCCAATCAACAAGAAACTGGCTGGGATAACGGCAATTTCCTAATGCCATGTAAAACGCCTGTTCTGCAATATCATCTGGCACTGTTCCTAAAACAGCGGTATATCCTTTTAGCTGCGCCGTCAGTGCTTCATCAGAAAGATGCTGCCCGAAAAAGGCAAGCCGGGCTTGAAACAATTCTTTCAGTTTTTCGATTGTCATTGTTCAACACCTCGATTCTTTGATTTCAAATCGTTTAAGATACGGTCAAGTTGTGTTTTGCTATCCTCGTCGCTCGTTGAAGCAACAGACCTATTATCACCAAGCGGATAAATATCTGACCAGTTGCGATATACGCTCTGTTCAAGAATCGCCACCCATTCACAGGGCTGGAATTTTTCATTCAGCTTGTTACAAAGCATTTGCTTCGCCCTGTCGGTCATGGGTTTCTTCATGCGGTTCCGCATTTGGTTGAACTCTCGCAGTGCGGTTAATAATTCAGCGTCACCATTAGCGAAGTTTAAGAATATATCGACTTTTTCACGCTTGTTAGAACCATCACTAGCTGCGTTAGCAGCAGAATGTGGTTCCACATTCCGTTTATCTTTCCTTTCCTTCACTTCACTACTCTCTACTAATCTATACTGCGGTTCCAATCTGGAACCATTCTGGTTCCATTTTGGTTCCGAAAGCGCGGCAGAAGAATTAAACGAAATGACGTAATATCGTTTTGTTTTCGCTTCAACGCCTAAACATGAAAGCTCTTTTTGATATTGTGTCGGCTTGTAGCGGTCTGCTTTGATTGTGTTATTTTCTTTCCAATCAGTGATGCAAACCACGCCAGAATCAAAAAGAATCACAAAGTTAGCATCGACTAAGTGCTTCAAATCTAATGCGGTACAACCAGCGGAGCGCATAACTGATTTTGGACTTGCAAAGCCATCATCATCAGCACGCATATTCAAATGAACATACAGATTCTGTGACTTTGGCGGTAGGTCAAGAAAAGCATCACTTTCAAGAACAGCAGAAGAAAACATTCTCTTGTTAGCCATTCTTACCTCGCAATGCGCCGAACGCCGTTGACGCTCTCCGGCTCTACCTGTTCGCCCTGCTCAAAGAACTGTGCAAGGCTGTCCATGTTCACAAGCCACCGCCGGGAAGATACTGCGGTATATCGCACCTTTCCAGAACGGCACAGATTACGCAGATAATGCACAGAACATCCAAACTGTGCGGCTGCGTCTTTAATTCGTGCCATTCTGGGGTAAGGGATAGCGGAACTACTCATTCTTAACGCCTCCGTTCTTCTGTTTGGCTGCTTTCATCAGCCGGATGCACCTGCGTACTCGCTCCACCTTTTCATCTGGGAGCGTGGTATCAACAAGCCAGCTTGAAAATGTGGAATTTCTCAACTGCAAAGCGGCTGCAATGCGCCACAGCTCGAAACCAGACGCTTCAACCTCTCGCTTCAAACTTTCCGCCATCGTCAGCCCTCCGCACGCTTGGCACGGTATTCTTTCATGCGTTCGATTGCACGGAATACCGCTTCTTTTTCGTTTTCAGGCAGTTCCCGGCGGAGCTTTCGAGAAAACGTGCTGTCGGTTACGCCTAACACTTCGGCAATCTCCCAAAGGCAGATGCCCGCAGCAGCGGCGGCGGTGCGTACATCTCTGTTTGCTTGGTTTGCGTAATTTGTCATAAATGTTTCCTTTCCGGGTTCTTGTTGTTATTGACATGAACCCATGTGTGATGTATAATTGTGTTAGCAAGATTGATGTTCTTGCTTCCACACTGAAAGCATACCACGATACAAGCGGCAATTCAAGCAAATTCGCAACGTTTAACCGCTGTTAATCGAATTGATGCCGCTCGCTTACACATTTATATCAAACGGTGGTGTAACATGGACAATCTAAAAGAAACCGCTGTCTGGGATTCTGAAAAATTCAAAGAGCGGTTCAATACCCTAGTAAATGAATCCGGAAAAACCACAAGGGAACTTGCTGCTGAAATCGGAGTATCAAACCCTTTGATTTCTCAATGGAAAAATGGTAAAAGAACGCCTACTATTGCATCTGTGATTATGATTGCAAAGTACTTTAATGTATCGGTGGATTGGCTCTTAGGGCTTGAAGAAAAAAACAACCGTTCAAAAACTCTTGATGCAAGAGTAGCAGCAGAATACACCGGCTTAACAGATGGAGCGGTTCAATACTTAAATAGAATAATCCGCAATATAAAAAACGGCATGACGTATGGGCAAGATATAGATGTCGATATAGGAATCCTTTCGCGTTTGTCTGAAATGATTGAATCACAAGAACTCACTAATATCTGCCTTAGCCTTAATAATTTTTATGATGCTGCACTCGAAAAAGCAAAAAAACATTTATCACTAAAAGCTAAATTCGAGGAAGCAAAGCAAAAAGAAAATCCGTATGCTCTTTATAAAGTGGTCTATGATAGCAGACATCCTCTTTGTGTCACTCATAAGGGGGAATCAATGGAAGTTCCCTTTGAACTTCTTATGGACGTTTTACCGCAATATTTTGAAGAGCTTGCCCGGTATATCAATTCGTTTTCTAATGTGGATGCTCTAATTGATGATATACTTGAGCAAAATTTTTACACAGAAAAATGTGACCTGCAGCAACTTCAAATTCAGAAAAAAATAAATAAAGAAATATTGAAGATAGAGCAAGCTGCATTTAAGGCAGCTGTAAAGGCTGGTGGTTCTAATGGCACAGATAACGAAGAAAACAGCTAAAGACGGTACGACGTCATATTTTGTTCGTGCGTATAAAGGCAGGGATAAGGCGCACGGAAACAAGGTTTTAACAGAGTGCTGCACCCTTGTCCCTCCTGCCGGACTGACCCCCAAAAAAGCTGAAAAGTGGGTGCAGGAGCAAGCAAACCAGTTTGAACAGGAAGTGCGAAACGGTTTACTGTTGTACGCAGATATGACGCTTGACTAACTGACAGACAAGTGGTTTGAACAGTACATCGACAAAAAGTGCAAGCCCAAAACCGCCAGTGAATACCGCTATCTGCGCCCTCGTATCTCTGCCGCACTTGGTCACATAAAAGTTAGCGATATTAAACCATCACACCTAATGATGTTCTATGATGATTTGGAAACGGTGGGCGCACGGAAAGATTCAACGTATATCGCCACAGCAGCCCTTTTGAAGCTGTTACCTCGTGGCAAACGTCAGGCAATGACAAAGGCCGCTGGTATCGGTGGGCGGTCAATGTCCTGTATCTGCGCCGGGCAGGGTGTCAGCAGGGCAACGGCTGAAAAGGTAGCAGATGCCGCCGGGATGCAATTTTCAAAGGCTTTCACAGAAGTGTACAGAGAGGGCGGCAAACTAACTGGAAACACTGCGCTGCACTATCACAGAATGCTGTCCAGCATTTTCACAAAGGCAGTTCAATGGGGCATTGTGCAGGATAACCCGGTAAAGAGGGCAGAGCCGCCAAAGAGCAATGAAGTGTCCGTGAACTATCTGGAAGAAGATGACGTGAAACGGCTGCTTGTAGCCTTGCAGGATGCCCCTCCGCAATTCTCGGCTATTGTCCAGCTTGGTTTGTTCACTGGTATGCGTAGGGGTGAAATCTGCGGCTTGCGCTGGTCTGATATTGACTTTGAGCGTTCTACTATCACCGTGAACCGCACCTCTGAATGGCTGCCGCACATGGGAATTGTTTTCACTGAACCCAAAACCAAAGCGTCAAACCGTACCTTTAAGGTGGGCAAGCACTGTTTTGATATGCTGAAAGAATACAAGCTCTATCAAAACGGTATCCGGCGCAAGGCTGGCACAGCGTGGGCGCAGACTGTACAAATCGAGAACGAAAAAACTGTACAAAATGACTTGCTTTTCACTCGATGGGATGGAACGCCCCTCGACCTGAACCGGGTCACAACTTGGTTTCCAAAGTTCATGCAAGAACACGATCTCCCGGCGGTCACTGTTCACAGCTTGCGCCATACCTACGCCAGCTTGCTGATAGCGGCTCACGTTCCCATCGTCACGGTTGCCGGACGGCTTGGACACGCCCAAACCAGCACGACAACGGATATTTACGCAGGGTTCATCAAATCGGCAGATGCAGCGGCTTCTGATACTATGGACGCAGTGTTTGACCATATCAAGCAGCTAAAGCCAGATGAAGCAAAACAGGCATAAAGAAAGACAGCCCACAGCGGTGATTATACCGGGCTTGTGGACTGCCTTTATGTGTGCCTTTTTATTTTACTGTCGTTGTTTTTCCGCTTCTGGTATAGCTTTCAAGTTCACAGCTATAAAAGCTCATTTTTGAGTACTCACCAACAAAGGTGATTTCATCGCCAGTATTGATTTTCATAATAGCGTCTTTTTGATCTTTGGGGAAGGATGCGAAAAAATAAACTGTTGTGTTCCCGACTTGTCGGACAAGAGTGACTGTCGTACCTCCAAAGAGATTTGCCAATCCGCTGTCGGTCAATCCGTTTACAGTGCCGGTTACACGGTATCTCTTATCTCCGTATGTTTCCTCTGCTCTGACTTCATTCGACTTATATTCCTTATAGACTGCATCAAAATCAAGAGTGGTGACGGATTTCGCAGACGAAGAAGAACTGGATTTTTTGGGCTTAGATGCGGACTTGTTGCTGGCTGCTCTCTTCTCTGATTCGGCTCTAATAGCGGCGTTCCGCTCTTCTTCCTTCGCCTTTTCAGACGCAGACTGTTCCTTTGATGCCGGTTCCTCTTTCTTAGAACTGGCCACCTCTGCCGCTAAACGCTCACTTTCCGCTTTTATTGCTGCGTTGCGTTCCTCTTCTGCCTTTTTAGAATCCGCTGCCGCTTTGCTCGCCGCTTCTTCTGCAAGGCGTTTGGATTCTGCATCCCTGCTGGCTGCTGCTTCACTCTCGGCTTGCTTTTGCCGTTCTGCTTCGGCTTTGCTGCTCGCCGCCGCTGCCGATGATGCAGCCTTTTCAATTTCTCTGGCTTCTGATTCTGCTGCTCTTTGAGCTGCTGCCGCCTTATCGTATGGGAGCATCATTCCAACAATGAACAACACAAAAACAGCTATCAGTACGAGCAAATCTTTCTTGCAATGATACTTTTCATGCTTGATGGCAGCTTTTAAGAATCCCCATACCACTTTTACAATGTAACAAAAACAGATAAGCATGAAAGCGATGCCGATGTTTCGTGCATCCCTTTCAGAAATAGCATAGCAGATACCAAAGCTAATGTATGCCGCTATCATACTATACCATATCTTTTTGCTTGGCTTCCCTCTGATTGCATTGACGGCACAGCAAAAGCTAAGCACAAAACCCGCAAGCATGAGAACAACACCTAGATTGTCCATTTTTGATTCCACCTTTCTTGCGATAAGTATAGCATACTTCCCAGCTGCTTGAATGGCTCTTTTTGAAATTGAAAAATTTTTTGCGGTTTTGACAAGGTGGGTGGGCCATTTTTTGGCAGAATGACGGGGGTGGGGTACATGAAAACGCCTTTTTGTTTCGTGCGGATAATTCCGACCCTCACGGCATGGGACAGGGTGTCGCCCATATTCCCCGCCGGGCAGGGGGTGAACGGTTTGTTATACCCTCGTTCCCTGCTGGGGTGTGTCTGGCTCTCCCCATCGTGTGTGTGCTGGATGCTGGCTTTATCCTCGATGCGCTGCCCTCGTTGGCTCTTGTGTCCTGTTTATGGTATCGCTAGAAAGTGCGACAGAATTGCGACAACTTTAGAAAGCAAGCAAAAACAATCCATCACTATAAAACAAGAAAACGACGTATTATCTATACTATATGCACTTATCAAAAGCACAAGATTACATAGATTCCATGCTTTGGGAGCAGGAGGCCGCGAGTTCGAGTCTCGCCACTCCGATAGAAGAAAAAGCCACGATGGGACATCCATCGTGGCTTTTCTGCTGTCTGATTTACTTCGGCTGACGGCCGATATAGGCGAGAATGCCGCCGTCGGCATACAAAATCTGGCCGTTCACGAAGTCGGAGGCGTGGGAGGCCAGAAATACGCAGGGGCCGACCATATCTTCCGGGTCGCCCCAGCGTCCCGCCGGGGTCTTGGCGGTGATGAACTGGTCGAAGGGGTGACGGCTGCCGTCGGGCTGGACCTCACGCAGCGGGGCGGTCTGGGCGGTGGCGATATAGCCCGGGCCCATGCCGTTGCACTGGATGTTGTACTCACCGTACTCGGAGGCGATGTTCTTGGTCAGCATCTTGAGGGCACCCTTTGCGGCGGCGTAGGCGGAGACGGTCTCGCGGCCCAGCTCGCTCATCATGGAGCAGATGTTGATGATCTTGCCCTCCTGCTTTTCCATCATATCAGGCAGGACAGCCTTGGAGCAGTTGAACGCGCCGCCCACATGGACGTCGATGACCCGCATGAAGTCGGCGTGGCTCATCTCGACCATCGGCACCCGCTTCATCAGGCCGGCGTTGTTGACCAGGATGTCCACCGGGCCGACCTCGGCCTTGATCTTCGCCACCATCGCGTTGACGGCGTCCTCATCGGAGACGTCTGCGGCATAGCCGTGAGCGTCAATGCCGGCGGCTTTATAAGCGGCCATGCCCTTCTCAAGGCTGGCCTCGGAAGAGCAGTTGAAGCAGATGGTGGCGCCGCACTTGGCCATACCCTCCGCGATGGAGAAGCCGATGCCGTGCGCACCGCCGGTGATGAGGGCGACCCTGCCCTTCAAATCGAAAGCCGATAGATCCATTGTATTCCTCCTGTTGCGTTTGATCGCAGGGCCATCGCCCTAACGTGATATTGTACTTTTCTCGTCCAGCTCAGACCTGCCCGGCCTGCCAATGGCTCTCCCTTTGGGAGCAACGATGATGACCGCCGCCAGTGGCGGAAACAGGGAATCATCGTTGGGGCCGCGGCCAGCAAGACGCAAACGGAGTATAGCGGATGCTGGGAGCCGCAACTTGACCTTGGCGAGCAAAGCGAGACTGAGAGGGCAAAGTTAAATATTTAGCAAAACGCCCCGCATCGGTCTCCCGGTGCGGGGCGTTGTATGGTGTACTTGTTTAGCGCAGGTCGGTGGTAGCGATGTTGTCCATGTCGTCAAACTCCATGTTCTCGCCGCCCATTGCCCAGATAAAGGTGTAATTGGAAGTGCCTACGCCGCTGTGGATGCTCCAGGAGGGGCTGATGACAGCGTCCTCGTTGTGCATCACGATGTGGCGGGTCTGCGTGGGCTCGCCGCACATGTGGAACACCACCTGCCCCTCGGGCAGTTCAAAGTAGGTGTAGATCTCCATCCGGCGCTCATGCGTGTGGCTGGGCATGGTGTTCCAGTTGGAGCCGGGCTCCAGCTCGGTCATGCCCATGCTCAGCTGGCAGGTCTTGAGCACGTCGGGGTGGATGAACTGATTGATGGTGCGCTTATTGCAGGTCTCGACGCTGCCCAGAGGACGGTGATTTGCATCAGCCATCTTGATGAGGCGGGTCTCGTAAGAGCAATGTGCCGGAGCGGAGACCATATAGAACTTTGCCGGATGCTCGGGGTCTGCGGAAGCAAAAGCAACTTCCTTGGTACCCTGGGTGATATACAGGCAGTCCTTATAGCCCAGCTCATACTTCACACCGTCGGCCACCACGATGCCCGTGGAGTCCTTGCCGATGTTGAACATCCCGATCTCGCGGCGCTCGAGGAAATAGTGGGTGCCAAAGTTGGCCCAGACGTCGATGCCCTTGTCGATGGAGACCGTCTCGTGGACAGGCATACAGCCCAGCGTGACCATGCGGTCCACATGGCTGTAGACAGCCACGACTTCATCCGCCTTGTACAGGCCGGTGATGAGCATCTCGTCGCGCATCTCCTCGGTGGTGTAGCGCTTGAAGTCTTTCTGGTTGCAGGAATAACGGATATCCATCGCGGATCTCCCTTCCTGCTTAGCGCTGGATACGGCCGGAACCGTCGCCGCCGGCCAGCTTCTCGACCTCGGAGACAGTCATCATGTTGTAGTCGCCCTCGATGGTGTGCTTCAGAGCAGAAGCAGCAACCGCGAACTCAACCGCATCCTGAGTGCTCTTGCCGTTCAGCAGAGCGTAGATCAGGCCGCCGCCGAAGGAGTCGCCGCCGCCAACGCGGTCGATGATCTTCAGCTCGTACTTCTTGGAGAAGCAGTACTCGTTGGAAGCGACATCGTACAGCATCGCGCTCCAGCCGTTCTCGGAAGCGTTGTGGCTCTCACGCAGGGTGATAGCGACCTTCTCGAAGTGGAACTTGTCAGCCAGCTGCTTGGCGACACTCTTGTAGCCCTCAGCGTTCAGCTTGCCGCCGTAGATGTCGGTAGCCTCAGCCTCGATGCCGAACACGTCCTTGGCGTCCTCCTCGTTGGAGATGCAGACGTCAACGTACTCGCACAGCTTGGTCATAGCCTCACGAGCCTCGGCACGGGTCCACAGCTTGCCGCGGTAGTTCAGGTCGCAGCTGATCTTCACGCCGTGAGCCTTAGCAGCCTTGCAGGCCTCCAGGCAGATCTCGACGACATTTGCGCCCAGAGCCGGGGTGATGCCGGTGAAGTGGAACCAATCGACGCCCTCGAAGATCTTATCCCAGTCGAAATCGGAAGGCTGAGCCAGCTGGATCGCGCTGTTGGCACGGTCGTAGATGCAGACAGAGCCGCGCTGAGAAGCGCCCTTCTCGTTGTAGTAGATGCCGACACGGTCACCGCCGCGGGTGATCATGCTGGTATCGACGCCGTAGCGGCGCAGGCTGTTGACAGCGGCCTGACCGATCGCGTGTGCGGGGAGCTTAGTGACGAAAGCTGCGTCCAGGCCGTAGTTCGCCAGAGAGACAGCGACGTTAGCCTCGCCGCCGCCGAAGGTGAACTCCAGGCTGTTGGCCTGAACGAAGCGCTCATAGTTGAAGGGCTGCAGACGAACCATCAGCTCGCCAAAGGTAACGACTTTCATAGTGTTTCTCCTTTATGTTTGTATCATCAGATTCCCCCGCCGCGGCGGGTCTTGACGGAAAATTCAGGCTCAGGCCTGAACCAGGTGGAATGCGAAGCCGGCGATCTCGCCCTCCAAGTAGCAGGCGACGGTCTTGCCGTTCTTGACATTCTTGCTGTCGAGGTCGAACTTCACGCCGCGCTGAGACAGGTGGTAGATGGCGCGATCGACGTTGTTGCAGCCGATGGCGATGTGGCCGTTGGTGCCGCGGCCCGGCTTCTTCATGATCTCGAACTCCTTGTTGCCCACGAAGATGCTGGAGTTGCCCGGAGTGACCTTCATGTTCAGCATGGTGGAGATGAGGCCTGCGACCTTGGCAGCCTCTTCCTCGTTGCCGGTGTTGATGCCGACGTGGATGAGGTGCAGGCCCAGCATGGTGTCAACAGCTTCCTTGCTCTGAGCGGTGATCTTTGCCCAGTCGCCGGCCTTGATGACGTCGCTCTTGCACATCCAGGTGCCGCCGACAGCGAAGATCTGGTCATAGCCCAGGTAGTCGTTGACGTTCTTGGCGTTGACACCGCCGGTGCACATCCAGCGAGCGCCCTTCAGGGCAGCGCCAATGTTCTTCAGCATACCAACACCGCCGTTTGCCTCAGCGGGGAAGAACTTCAGAGCCTCGCAGCCCATGTTCATAGCCTGCTGCATCTCGCCTGCGGAAGCGGTGCCGGGCATCATGATGCCGCCCTTGTCGATGACGTGCTTGCAGACCTCGGGGTCGAAGCCGGGAGCAACGATGAAGGAAGCACCGGCAGCCATAGCGCGGTCAGCCTGCTCGCAGGTCAGGACAGTGCCGGCGCCCAGCAGCATCTCGGGCATCTCCTCGTGGATCTTACGGATGCACTCCTCAGCACATGCGGTGCGGAAGGTGACCTCAGCTGCGGGCAGACCGCCCTCAGCCAAAGCCTTGCACAGGGGCAGAGCCTCGTCTACGCTGTTAAAAGCAATAACAGGGATAATGCCGATCTGATAGACCTTTTCTACGATGGGATTCATAACGCATTTCTCCTTTTTAACATTTGCATGAACTCCTGCGGCTGAGAGCCCCGATGGGCATACCTTCCCCACCGCACATTCGTATCTTTAGTATAAACGAGAGCGGGCCGTTTGGTAATGCTCAACAAGCACAATGTTTTGCATAAGAGCTTGTATACATTGCACAAAAACGCCAATTTTGTCTGTTTCAAATCCCGAGACGGGCAAAGATCTCGGCCACACCGTCGTGGTCGTTGTCGTTTTCGCTGACGATGTCGGCCAATTTTCGGATCTGCTCCATGCCGTTTGCCATCACGGCGGCGACGCCTGCCTTTTCCAGCATGGCACGGTCATTCTCGCTGTCGCCCACAGCCAGCGTGGCCTCGCGGGGGATGCCCAGATGGTCGGCCAGCGCCAGCAGACTTTCGCCCTTGTTTACTCCGGCGGCGGTGACCTCGATGTTGTCGGGCGCCCCCTGTACCACCTCGACGCCCTCGATGGCCGTAAAGCGGGGCAGATACTGCTGCGCCTCTTTTGCCGAGTGGAAGAACATGCAGAACTTCTCCACCTCGTGGGCGTGGCGGCTCATCCACTCGCTCTGGTCCCGCAGGATGGTGAAGCGGCCATCGTTGGGCTGGATGGCCTCTGTCCCCTTCACCGCCGCCAGACGGGCGAACCGCTCGTCGAAAAAGCGCTGCTGCGCCGTGTCGCGGAGAGCGCGCCCGTCGCTGAAGACGTTCAGCCCGCCGGGCAGGCCCTGGAACGCCTCGTAGACCTCCCGGGCCTTTTCCACCGGGAAGCACCGCCGGACGATGCACTCCGGCTGGCTCGTCTCATGCTCTGCGGCGTTGGCATACCGGCTGTAGACACAGCCCAGCGGGTCGCCGCCGAGATCCCAGACCGCCGCGCCGTTGGAGGTGAGGGCATAATGGACCCAGGGCTGTTTCGCCACCACCGGCGGCAGGCTGGCCAGCGGGCGGCCTGTAGCCGGGATGACCACGACGCCCCGGTCGGACGCCTCGGACAGCACCTTCTGCGTGCAGGGCGAGACTTCGCCGTTGCTGTTGAGCAGGGTGCCGTCCAGATCGAGGGCCGCGAGAAGGATGGGGTGAGATGTAGTAGACATGAAAGCTCCTTTGCGCTTGTAAGTACACGTTTTCTGCCCCAGCGGGACAGGCTGTCTTTATTTTATAACATCAAATCGATTTGCGCAAGTCGGCCAAGTGTGGTAAAATGTATCATCGTATGATAAAAAACAAGGAGCTCTCCATGAAACCTTCTCTTCTTCGCGCACGGCCCCACCTGTGGTATCAGCTGTACTGGGTGGTCTACCTCATCTGGTTCTTCTGGCTGGACCTCACCGTCACCGACCCGGACTATATCATCCACAGCCCGCTGGACGACTTCATCCCCTTCAACGAGTGGTTCATCTTTCCCTACAGCAGCTGGTTCTTCCTGCTGGCGGGCGTCACGGCGCTGCTCTGGTGGTTCGACACCGCCAGCTATGATAAGCTCTGTCTGATGATGTTCTCGGGCATGACCTTCTGCCTCATCCTCTATATGGTGCTGCCCAACGGCCTCGACATCCGCCCCACGGCGGAAGAGGTGGGCCGCAGCAACATCGCCATGACCCTGATGCAGCTCATCTGGAAAGCCGACGCCTCGGTGAACGTCTGCCCCTCCATCCACTGCCAGAGCTCAACCTGCATGGCCATCGCCTTCTCGGGCAGCACACTGGCGAAAGACCGCCCGTGGCTCAAAGTGCTGGCCTTCGGCTGGGCGGCGCTCATCTGCGCGTCCACTGTCTTTACCAAGCAGCACTCCATCATCGATGTCTTCTGCGGGCTGGCCGTGGCATTCATCTGGGTGCCGGTGCTCTATCTCCGCCCCCGGAAGCATTGACCTTTTTGGTAAAATATACAGTTTTTTGCTGCCGCCGCTCTTGACGGCGCAGATGCCCGCGGGTACAATGGTGGTAGCTGATATATCACATTTCCGGGCACTGCCCGTTTCAGAAGGAGCGTGACTGCAATGGCATCACGAAGCGCACGGGAGGTCGCCTATGAGACCATCCGCAGCCGCATCATCACCATGGACCTCAAGCCCGGCGACGAGCTGAACGACCGGGAGCTGGCCCAGGAGCTGGGCATCAGCCGCACCCCCATGCGGGAAGCCCTCATCATGCTCAACATCGCCCACATGGTGGTCATCAAGCCCCAGAGCGGCACCCATGTGGCCCCCATCGACCTCAAGCTGATGGAGATGGAGCAGTTCGCCCGCTTCACCCTGGAAAAAGAGATTTTGAACCGCATCCGGGGCCGTCTGACTGCCGAGCAGGAAGCCGCCTACCGGCTCAACCTCGAGAGCTACCGCCAGCTGGAGCGCGACCCCGACGCCGAAAACCGGGAGACCCGGATGCTCGACCTCGACAACGCCTTCCACCGCCGGGCCTTCCAGCTCTGCGGCATGGAGGAGCACTTCGACCATATGCTCTCCACCTTCCAGCACATCGAGCGGCTGCGCAAGTTCAGCCTGCAGACCGAGGAGAACAAATCCGTCTGCGCGGCCCACACCCGCATCCTCGAAGCCGTCCTGCGCGGCTCCGAAGAAGACCTCAGCCGCGCCCTCAGCGACCACCTCAACCGCTATAAGCTCTCGGTGGAGCAGGCCCGCCAGCGCCACCCCGAGTATTTCACAGAAGGGACGGTCCGCCCGGTGGATCACCACATCTGAATCCGGCACAGCACAAAAACGCCGCACAGCCAAAAGCTGCGCGGCGTTTTGTTATGCGTTATGGTTCAGAAGCTCAGACCTTCTCGATGGTGATGCTCCACTCGCTGGTCATGGCCTCATCGACGTCCAGCACCTCATGCCTGCCCTCTTCGTTGACGCTGTTGGCCCAGCCGTTCCAGGGCTCCATGCAGACGAAGTTCTCGGCATCCTGCTGCCAGAGCACGCCCTTGTCGAAGGTCTCGTCAGCGTCCACAGTGACCTTGTGGCCGTTGCCCTTGTCGGTGAAGGTCATGGGGAACTGAACACCGGTCAGCAGGCGGATGGTGTTGTCTGCGCCCTCCTTGCGGGTGAGGGTGATCTTCTCGGGAGCGGCGGGCTGCTCACCCTTGGCGTTCTCGGAGCAGGTGGCGCACTTGATGTCGAAGTCCACGTTCTCCAGAGCGGAAGCCATGAAGTAGGGGTGGTAGCCGAAGCTGAAGGGCATCGGCTTGTCGCCCTCGTTGATGACGGTCAGGCTGATGGCGGCCTTGTTGCCCTTGAGGTTGTAGTTCACCAACAGGGTGAAGTCGAACGGATAGAGGAACTTGGTCAGCGGGGTGGATTCCAGAGCCAGCGTCACGCCGTCGGGGCCGACGCTCTCCACGTCCCATGCGCACAGGTCCGCGAAGCCGTGGGTCTCCATGGGGTAAGCCTTGCCGTCAAAGTTGTGGACGCCGCCGTCGGGGTTGCCGCAGTTGGGGAAGAGCACCGGCACACCGAAGCGGGGGCGGTTGCACTCGGAGAAGTTGGGGCGGCGGGTCCAGATGTACTCGTCGCCGTCGAGGGTGAAGCCGGTGATCATGCCGCCGCGCTCGGGGGTGATGGTCAGGCTGGTCTTTGCGGCAGGGTCGGTGATGACGTACTGCTCATAGCATGCACCGTTCTCGGTGACGTACTGGGTGGTGATCTGGTTCATAGTTCAGTCCTCCGTATGTTTCTGGTTTTTCTGGTATTCCACCAGTTTTTCAAAATAATAATCGATGCCGTAGCGGATAAAATACTTGATCAGCCGCACCGCACCGTAGAGCAGCGCTGCATAGATCAGCAGAGAAAACAATACTGCGCCATTTGCACCCATCATATAAAACACTTCCTTTCCGTTTTCATGCACAAAAAGGCCGCCGTATCGCAAAAAGTGCGTACAGCAGCCTTTATTTTGGTCACAAAGATACACTCCAGACCCTTTCAAAGGCGGCTGTTTTGTGACACGCGATTCGCGGCTGTTGCCAACGTATTAAAAATACGCGAATCGCAGTTAGAGCACGACGCCGTCCTTGAAGATGGAGATCTCGCGGAAGCCGTGCTTCTCGGCCTTGGTCTGCTCACCGCCGGCAACGCGGATGACCAGGTCCAGCAGGTCCTTTGCGGCCTCGTCGATGGTCTTTTCGCCATCTGCGATGACGCCGGTGTTGAAGTCGATCCAGCCCGCCTTCTTCTCTGCCAGCGGGGTGTTGGTAGAGATCTTCAGGGTGGGAGCCGGAGCGGAGAACGGAGTGCCGCGGCCGGTGGAGAAGAGGATGAGGTGCGCGCCTGCGGCGGTCATGGCAGTGGCGGACACGAGGTCATTGCCGGGGCCGTAGAGCATATTCAGGCCCTTGGTGACGACGGGGTCGCCGTAGCCGATGACGTCCATGATGGGGGCCGTGCCGCCCTTCTGGACGCAGCCGCAGCTCTTGTCTTCCAGCGTGGTGATGCCGCCCTGCTTGTTGCCCGGAGAGGGGTTGTCGTAGACGACCTCATTGTGGCTGATGAAGTACTCCTTGAAGCCGTTGATCATCTGCTCGGCCTTGACGAAGACATCGCGGTCGATGCAGCGGTCCATCAGGAAGCCCTCGGCGCCGAACATCTCCGGCACTTCGGTCAGGACGGTGGAGCCGCCCCGCTGGCCCATCATATCGGAGAAGCGGCCGATGGTGGGGTTGGCGGTGATGCCGGACAGGCCGTCGGAGCCGCCGCACTTCATACCGACCACCAGCTCACTCACGGGGATGGGCTCACGCTTGAACTGGCCGGCGTAAGCAGCCAGCTCCTTCAGGATGTCGCGGGCGGCGGTGAACTCGTCGTCCACGTCCTGGCAGGTCAGGAACTTCACGCGGTCGTGGTCATACTCGCCCAGCTCTTCCACGAACTGGTCGTGCTGCAGGTTCTCGCAGCCCAGATGCAGCACCAGAACGGCAGCAGCATTGGGGTGGCGGACCAGAGCGGCCAGCAGCTTGCGGGTCTGCGCATGGTCATGACCGGTCTGGCTGCAGCCGAAGGGGTGGGTGAAGGTGTAGAGGCCCTCGATGGTGCCGGTGACGAGGTCCTGATTGTCGGCCACCATCTTCTTGGCGATGTCGTTGACACAGCCGACGGTGGGGATGATCCAGATCTCGTTGCGGATGGCGGCGCGGCCATCCTTGCGGCGGAAGCCCATGAAGGTCTCGGGCTCCACCTTGGGCAGCGGGGCCAGATCGGGGGAGGGGTTATAGCTGTATTCCACCTCACCGGAGAGGTTGGTGTGGACATTGTGGGTGTGCATCCAGGTGCCCGGCGCAGCGTCGGCGGTGGCGTGGCCGATGGGGAAGCCGTACTTGATGACGTTCTCGCCGTTCTTGATGGGCTTGACGGCCATCTTGTGGCCCTGAGGGATGTCCTCCAGCGCGGTGACGGCAAGGCCGTCCACCTCGACGAGGGTACCCTTGGCAATGGGATGCAGAGCGACAACGACGTTGTCGATGGGGCTGATATGGATCGCCTGCGGCATAGTTTTTCTCCTACTCTTTTATAAGACAAAAGGTATAAGCCAAAAGGGCTGCTGCCCAAAGCAGCAGCCCTTTTGTGCAAATTTTCAGCTTACAGGCAGCTCTTGTAAGCAGCCTCGGCGCCCTCGGTGCGGATGAGCTTCAGGTCTGCCAGAACAGCGGCCTCGAGGCCCTCGATCTTAGTCAGGTCCTGATCCCACATCTGGGTGTTGGTCAGAACGGCCTTCACCAGCTGGGCAGCGGTGTCGTCCTTGTGTGCATAGTAGAAGTCCAGAGCCCATGCGTCATCCTGGATCTTGTAGGTGTTGCCCGCCGGGCGCTTGCAGATGAGGCCGTCAGCAGTGCGCTCCTGAATGTCGTTGGAGTAGAAAGCGATGTAAGCGGCCAGAGACATGGTCAGGCACTTGGGCAGCTTCTTCTGCTCCTCGATATAAGCCAGGAAGGAAGGCATGTTGCGGGCCTTCCACTTGGAGGTGGAGTTCAGGGAGATGCTCATCAGCTCGTGGTTGACGAAGGGGTTGTTGAAGCGGTCCTCAACAGCGGAAGCAAACTCTTCCAGATCCTTCTTGTCCAGCGGCAGGGTGGGGATGATCTCCTCGTGCAGCATCTTGTTCATGAAGCCGCGGATGGTGTCGTTGTGCATGCAGTCACGCACGATGTCGAAGCCGGCCAGATATGCGCCCAGAACGAAACCGGTGTGAGCACCGTTCAGGATGCGGACCTTGCGCTTCTTGTAGGGGGTGACATCGGGGACGACCATGACGTTGACGCCGGCCTTCTTGAACGGCAGCTTGTCCTCCAGACCATCGGGGCCTTCGATGACCCAGACGCCGAAGACTTCGCCGACATCCAGAGCCTTATCGGTGTAGCCGTTGGCCTCTTCCAGAGCAGCCATCTCCTTCGGGTCACGGATGCGGCCCGGGACGATGCGGTCCACCAGAGTGGAGCAGAAGGTGTTGGCGCTGTTCATCCAGTCGATGAAGGCAGCGTCGAGGTTCCAGTCCTTCGCGTAGTTGTTGCAGCACTTCTGCAGCTCCCTGCCGTTGTTGTCGATGAGCTCGCAGGAGAGGATGACCAGACCCTTGTCCGCAGCGCCCTTGAAGGCGGTGTAGCGCTCGTAGAGCACACGGGTCAGCTTTGCGGGGAAGCTGTTGGGAGGCACCTGGTCGAACTGGCTGTCGCCCTGCGTGTAGGCGATGCCGGCCTCAGTGGTGTTGGAGACGACGATCTCCAGGTCCTCAGAGCGGGCCAGAGCCAGCACTTCGTCCCACTTGCCCTCGGAGTAGGGGCAGACGCAGTCATGCACACAGGAGATGACCCGCTTTGCATCGACCTTCTGGCCCTTCTCGCTGCCGCGCAGGTACAGGGTGTACAGACCCTCCTGCTCGTTGATCCAGTCCGCCATCTGGGGGAAGTTTGCGATGGGCTGGATGAGCTTGACCTTGCCGTTGTAGCCAGCCTTCTCGTTGGCAATATCAAAGAAGTAATCCACGAATGCGCGCAGGAAGTTGCCCTCGCCGAACTGCATCACCTTGACGGGTGCGTCCTTGAGGATATAACCGTTGTAGCCGGTGCTTTTCAGGACCTTGTAATTCAAAGTTTCCATTTGAGTGTCTCCTTTTATCCGATTGCTTTGCCTTTCACGGGGGGCAGCCTGAGCCGCGCCCTTCTCTGCCTCTATTTTATGCTGTTGTATACAAATAAGTCAAGTGCTTCTCAACAGTTTTTTGCCGGAAACGGGGTCGTTTTTATAAAAACCAGCGAATTGTACAAGTCCGCACGAGATTTTTGGGCAGTTTTTCAGTTGTATACATCGGCGTTTTCCGGTATACTAAAGGCAGGAATGGCCTGTTTGCACGGAACAGGCCGATCCCCTACTATAAGAATGTTTCAAACTGTCATGACCATTGAAAAAAGGAGTTCTGACCATGAAAGCATTTATGGATAAGGAGTTCATGCTCCAGTCGCCCACCGCACAGCACCTGTACCACGCTTACGCTGAGGATATGCCCATCTGTGACTATCACTGCCACATTCCTCCCCGTGAGATCTACGAGAACCGCCGCTTCGACAACATCGCTCAGGTCTGGCTGGGCGGCCGCAACCCGGACGGCAGCTACTTCGGCGACCACTACAAGTGGCGCGTCATGCGCTCCAACGGCGTGCCTGAGGAGTACATCACCGGTGACAAGCCCGACCGCGAGCGCTTCCAGAAGTTCGCTGAGGCTCTGCCCATGGCCATCGGCAACCCGATGTACCACTGGACCAATCTGGAGCTGCACACCTTCTTCGGCTACGACGGCGTGCTGAACGGCGACACTGCTGAGGAAGTCTGGAACCTGTGCAACGACAAGCTCCAGCACGACCCCAAGCTGACCGTCCGCGGCCTCATCGAGCAGAGCAACGTGGCCTTCATCGGCACCACCGATGACCCCATCGACAGCCTCGAGTGGCACAAGAAGATCAAGGAAGACCCCACCATCAAGTTCACCGTGGCTCCTTCCTTCCGCCCCGACAAGGTCCTCAACATCAACAAGCCCGGCTTTGCTGAGTACATGGGCAAGCTGGCCGCTGCTGTCGGCAAGGAGAAGCTGGCCTGCATCAACTGCGTCACCAGCGCTCTGACCGACCGCATCGAGTTCTTCGCCGAGATGGGCTGCCGCGCTTCCGACCACGGTCTGGACTACATCCCCTACCGTGAGGCCACCACGGAAGAGGTCAACGCCATCTACCAGAAGGTCATGGCCGGCGAGACCTGCACTCCGGAAGAGGCTGAGAAGTATCAGACCTACATCCTCATCCATCTGGGCAAGCAGTATCACCGCCTCGGCATCGTCATGCAGTTCCACTACAACTGCCTGCGCGGCGTCAACCGCAAGCTGAACACCCTGCTGGGACCCGACACCGGCTTTGACATGATCAACACCGCTACCTGCGGCGGCCAGATCGCAGCCCTGCTCAGCGCCCTGAACGACACCGACGAGTGCCCCAAGACCATCATCTACAGCCTGAACCCCGCCGACGACGCACAGATCGGCACCATTCTGGGCTGCTTCCAGAACAGCGAGGTGCCGGGCAAGATCCAGCACGGCTCCGCATGGTGGTTCAACGACCACAAGATCGGCATGGAAGAGCAGATGTCCCGTCTGGCCAGCCTCGGCCTGCTGGGCAACTTCGTCGGTATGCTGACCGACAGCCGCAGCTTCCTGAGCTACACCCGCCACGATTACTTCCGCCGCATCCTCTGCAACCTCATCGGTCAGTGGGTCGAGGACGGCGAGTATCCCAACGACGAGAAGGCCCTGGAGAAGATCGTCAAGGGCATCTGCTTTGACAATGCAAAGCGCTACTTCAATCTGTAATCTCTCCTGAGTTACCCAAGACCTCCGCCGTCTACGGACTGCGGAGGTCTTTTTTGCCGGCAAATAAAACGCCCCCGCGTCAGCCATTTCAGCCGATGCAGGGGCGTTGCTCTCTCTTTTGGGATTTACTTGTTATTGTCAGCGACCATCATCCTGCTGGCCTTGTAGATGTCGCCGCAGCCCAGCGTGATGACCAGATCGCCTTCCCGGGCATTCTGCTTCACCCAGTCGGCGGCAGCCTCCAGACTGTCCACCAGCACCGAGCCGGGGATCTGAGCGGCCAGCTTTGCGCTGGTGATGGTGGGGTCGTTGGGCTCACGGCTTCCCATGATGGGGGTGATGACTGCCACATCGGGGATCTTGAGCACATCCACAAAGTCGTTGAACAGCATCTTGGTGCGGCTGTATGTAAACGGCTGGTGGACGGCGATGAGGCGCTTGTAGCCCAGTTCCTTGGCGGTGTTCAGGGTCGCACGCAGCTCGGTGGGGTGATGAGCGTAGTCATCCACCACCACAGCGCCGTTGCACTCACCGTAGACCTCGAAACGGCGTCCTGCGCCCTTGAAGCTTGCGGCAGCGGCGGCGCACTGCTCCACCGTCAGGCCCGCAAAACGGCAGACCGCGCACATGGCCAGCGCATTGTAGATGTTGTGACGGCCCGGCACAGCCAGACGGATGTGGCCCGTGACCTTGCTCCACTCCTTCAAATCGAACTCGAAGAAGCCGGGCTTATACTCCTGCACGTTGATGGCCTGATAATCGCCGTCGTTGTCGATGCCGAAGGTGCACACACGGCGGTCAAGGGTGTACATGACATCCATCGTGTTCTTGTCGTCGGCGTTGGCGAAGATCATGAACTTGGTCATCAGGGCAAAGCGCTTGAAGGCGAACTTCAGCTCACCCATGCTGCCGTAGTAGTCCAGATGGTCGTTGTCGATGTTCAGCACGACGGAGAGGTAGGGAGTCAGCTTCAGGAAGGTCTCGGAGAACTCGCAGGCTTCGATGACGATGTCATCGCCCTTGCCGGCCTTGCCGTAGCCGTGGATGAGGGGCAGCTTGCCGCCGATGACCGCAGAGGGGTCGCGGCCTGCCAGCTCCAGCGCCGTGGTGATCATGGAGGTGGTCGTGGTCTTGCCGTGGGTGCCGGAGACGCAGATGCTCTGCTTGTACAGACGGCTCACATAGCCCAGCAGGACGCTGCGCTCTACCGTCGTGATGCCGTAGGAGGCTGCCGCATTCAGCTCCACATTGTCCTTTGCGATGGCGGCAGAGTAGACCACCAGGTCTGCACCGACGACATTATCAGCGCTGTGGCCCAGCGTGACCTTGACGCCCATCTCCCGCTCGGAGCGGATGATGCTGCCGTCCAGCACATCGCTGCCCGAAATGTCGTAGCCCTTTGCGGAGAGGATCTGGATGAGAGGATACATGCCGCTGCCGCCGCAGCCGATGAAGTGTATCTTCTTCACATTATCCAGCAAATGCTGGGTGTAGTCGGTGTACATGAACATAGAAAGCAACCTCCAATAATATAAACGGCCGCTGGGCAGACCGTATCCATTCTAGTGACACATAGTATTATATAATTTTTGGAGCACAAAATAAACACTTCGGAGCGAATTTTCGGAAAGAACTATAAATTGACCGGCACTTTTGTGCTTTGTGTACAGAATCCGCGGCTTTGCGACATACTTTTTGACGCTTCATAAAAGATTTACATTTCACTCCGGATAAATAGATAACGATCTTGAGATTTTTGTGTTATAGTTATAAAGGAAATTTTGCTGCGGCAGCGCCTGCACCGACGTCGGCTGCTCCCGGCACGAAAAGAGGAGACACCTTTTGAACATCAAGATCACCGCCGACAGCACCTGTGATTTGTCCGAAGAGCTGCTGCGGCAATGGAACATTTCTCTGATGCCCATGCACATCCTGATGGGCGACGATACTTATCTGGACGGCGTCACCATTCATCCGGCTGACGTCTTTGCCCATGTGGACGCAGGCGGCCAGCCCCCGAGATCCGCTGCCGCAAACCCCGTGGAATACATCGACTTCTTCGAGCCCTTTGCCACGGAGTACGACGCCGTCATCCACATCTCGGTCAGCTCCAAGCTTTCGTCCTGCTACCAGAACGCCTGCCTTGCCGCACAGGAATACGCCAACGTGTCCGTCATCGACAGCGAGAACATCTGCACCGGTCAGGGCTATCTTGTCCTTCGTGCCGCCAAGTGGGCCGCGGACGGCCTGACGGCCCGGAACATCTGTATGCGCCTCCAGAGCCTCGCCAACCGGGTCGAGCTGAGCTTTGTGCTCAACCAGCTCAACTACATGGCCAAGAGCGGCCGCTGCTCCGGCGTGCTGGCGTTCGGCGCCAACCTTCTGGGCATCAAACCCAGCCTCGCCATCATCGACGGTGAGCTGAAGGTCGTCAGGAAGTACCGCGGCAGCCTGCCCATCTGCGTGGGCAAGTACATCACCGACCTGCTGAATGGCCGGGACGACATCGACAACAGCATGGTCTTTATCTCGTCCTGCCAGCCCAAACCCGGCTGCATGGAGGCCATCAAAGCCGGTCTGCGCAAATACGGCAAGTTTGAGAACATTATTGAGACCGACATCGGCACGACCATCGGCGGCTACTCCGGCCCTGGCACCATCGGCATCGTGTTTGCGAAGAAAGTTTAATCGGCATTCAACCAAAGCGGCCCTGCCATGTGGAGAATTCCACGGCAGGGCCGCTTTTTAGTTCCGAGAACACTTTTCCGCGTCGATGGCCAACACGAACATCAGCACATACAGCGCATCCTCCGGATCTGCAATGTCCAGCACATAAGTATCCGTCCAGTGAAGCAGCTCCTTTGAGATCGCCGCCACCTTTTCCCCATCCGGCCCGGTGATGGTGTAGTCCCATTCCGTCCAGTCGCCTTCGATGTGCCAGCCGTTGAAGTCGATATTATACCGTGGTTTGAACCAGCCCCACGGTTCTTTTTTCAGGGTGCCGATGCAGTCGCTCCCCTCGTAAAGTTCGAATTGGGGCCACCAGGAAAAAATCTGCTCCTTCACGGTACCCAGCTCATGCTCCTCGCTGGCGTCGAATATTTTCAGGCAGTGTCCCCACGAGAGCTGCCCTTTCACGACATAGACCGTATTTTCGTTTTCGTCGTAAATGTCATAGCTGTCAAACCAGGTAAATGCACGCTGTTTGAATAAAAGCTTCATGCTGTCCTCCTTGGCATTCCTGCCGCATTGCAGACACCTTTATTCTGTATACGATTGAGGACGGCATTTTCATGCAGGAACTGGGAAATTTTTTCATCGGTAAGAGCTTTGGACGAAAAAAGCCAAAAGAAAACGCTCCAAGATCTCTCTTAGAGCGTTTTGATCAAGTCGGCAGCTACCTATTTTCACAAGCCGTTTCCAGCTAACTATCTTGGGCACGAGTGAGCTT